>artificially_reared_2__coassemble_584_pt1 | contig 17790 bp, 17 predicted proteins | sample artificially_reared_2__metabat2_low_PE_015 | metagenome-assembled genome bin artificially_reared_2 | reverse complement strand
AGTGATTATTTTCTGGTGCTTCTAAAATACGAAGACATAAATATTTAAAGTTTGAAGAGGAAAAATTAAAATAAGAAATTATTTTTAAAAGAAAGAAGGAATGAAAATGAAAGAAGTTATGTTAAATAATAGAATCAAGATGCCGATAGCAGGGTTTGGAGTTTTTCAAATTCCAGATTTAGAGGAATGTGAACGTGCGGTTTTAGATGCTATTGAAGTCGGGTATCGATTAATTGATACTGCTCAAGCCTATGGCAATGAAGAAGCGGTTGGTCGAGCAATTCAAAAAACATTTGTTCCTCGTGAGGAGTTATTTATTACGACAAAGGTTTGGATTTCAAATGCAGGCTATGAAAAAGCAAAGGGATCAATTGAAGAGTCGTTAAAGAAAATGCAATTAGATTACCTTGATTTAGTTTTAATTCATCAACCAGTTGGAGATTATTACGGAACTTATCGTGCTATGGAAGAGCTTTATAAAGAAGGTAAAATTAAGGCCATTGGAGTCAGCAATTTCTATCCTGATCGATTAGTGGATATTTGTTTATTTAATGAGGTTATTCCAGCAGTTAATCAAGTGGAAGTAAATGTTTTTCATCAACAAAAAGAAGCAGAAAAAGTGATGACAAAATATCAAGTTCAAATGCAAGCCTGGGCACCGTTTGCTGAAGGGAGAAATGATATGTTTAATCAACCATTATTAAAAGAAATTGGAAATCGTTACAATAAGACGGTGGCCCAAGTGATTTTAAGATGGTTAATACAACGTGGCATTGTTGTCTTAGCTAAATCGACACGTAAATCACGTATGGAAGAAAATATTAATATTTTTGATTTTGAATTAAGTGAACAAGAAATGCAGATAATTGCTAAGTTAGATAGAAAAGAAAGTTCATTTTTCTCACATTATGATCCTAATATAATCGAGTATTTGGCTAGCTTATCACGTTAATACATAAACATTTTGATGACAACATTAAGAAGATAAATATTTTAACTAACGTTTGGATAAAAGATTATAATGATTGATGGTTAACTTAAAAGATAGACTGCTCCTGTGATGAATGGAGCAGTTTTTTATTTAGGAGAGTATTTATAAATGTGGAAGTTCTATTTTCCGTAATTTAGTACATATAATGTATGGAGATTTTTTCAGGAAAAAGGGGAGATTCGAATGGAATTTGTAGAGGCATATCGATCATTTTGGAAAAATTATTTTAATTTTAAGGGGCGTGCAACGCGCAGTGAATTTTGGTTTGTCGTCGTTTGGAATATGATCATTGGGATTGTTTTAGGTTTAGGGTTATCACTTTCTTTTGTAGGAACTGCTTTTTCACTTGTTGCGCTTGGAAATGGATTTTCAGCAAATGTTATTTTTACGATTTTATTTGGTGGATTATTAGTGATTTATGGTTTAGCGTCATTTATTCCTTGTTTAAGCTTGGCGGTTCGCCGATGCCGAGATACAGGGTTATCAGGATGGTGGTATATAGGACTTTATATCACGAATTTACTGATTGTTGCACTAAGTGGTGGAGGAATTTGGCTAGTGATTAGTTTCTTGGTCAATCTTGCAATCTTTATTATTAGTGTTTTACCAACAGATCAATTTAGTAAAAAGCCTAAAGCTTAATAACGAAAAAAAGTTGAAATCATGTGATTTCAACTTTTTTTATTACGCTGTGTTTTAGAGAAGTGTTGATATTAATTATTTCTGTGAAAAGAAGATGTTTTTAAAAATGTGATACAATTATATTAGAAGTTACATCTAACTTTAAAGAGGTGATAATATGGCAAAACATGACTTTGGAATTATGCAAAATGAACCTATGAATAACGAACGATTCGATGTATTTGAACCTGAGAAATACCATTGCATTGAGATTCACGATGATTTGATTGAAGACATTTTAATAGACTTAGAAAATGTACCTTGTTATTGGCATACACTTCAAGTTCCAGGTAAAGGCCTTGCATACTGTGGTATTACATTAATACCACCTCAGTCAATGGAATTGCTCATACAGATTTTAGTGTCACAGAGTCAATCAAAATATAATGATTTAATTTCTTTAGCCAATCAAGCAAAACAAGAAAATAAATATATTATTCATTTTGGAATTTAACGGTTTATTAAATAGGGATAATCCGCTTAATTATTACAACTACTTTAATATTGAATAACACAAAAAAGAGAGGGAATATTACTAAATCCAATTTCCTCTCTTTTTTACTTTACTTCTCAACATTTATCTAAAACAGAGCCTTTTATTAAAGGATTGAGTTGTTACTTATGTTTTTTAAATAATTAAATCCTGTGATAAAATAATTAAAAATAGTGAATAACTTGTGTAACGATTATTCTTTTCGTATAATCCAATTATCAGTTAGCTTTTGCTAACTAAGTCATTTTATCAATAGTTAAGGAGCGAAATCATGAAAAAGATAATTTTAGCAATGACAAGTATTTTCGTTTTAATCGCAGGGCTCGTTGGGTGCTCGAATGAAAATAAAACAACTGAATCAACACCTTCAAATGTCGAAGAACGTATCATCACGGATGTAAAGGGTGAAGTTAGCATTCCTGTTGATCCACAACGTATGGTTGATATTAGTGGAGCGAGTGATATTTTATCACTATTAGGTTATGATGTGATCGGAACAGCTAATAGTGATGGATATGACTATACGAAGCTTCCAACTTATTTAGAAGATGTTTTAAAAAATGCAAAGATTTTAGGTTACAGTATGTTAGCTGAGATGGATGTTGAAGCCATCATTGCTTTAGAACCAGATGTCATTGTGATTTCAACGGTTCAAGAAAAAATGTATGATCAATTATCAAAAATCGCACCCGTGGTCATGATTGAAATGAAACAAGTGGATTGGAAAGAAGACTTTATGCATGTGGCAAACGTGTTTGGAAAAGAAGAAGAGGCAACAACTTGGATTAATCATTACTTAGAAAAAGCTGCAGCAGTTGGTGATCAAATTAAAGCAACTTACGGAGAAAATAGCACTTATTTATCATTTTTAGCGAGTGCAGGAAGCTTATTTATTTTTGATCAAGCAGGATTAGGTTCAGTCTTATATGATGATTTAGGATTAACAAAACCAGCGGGAATGCCAGAACAAGAAGATATTAGTTTACCTGTTGTTTCACTAGAAGGATTAGCTGAAATTAATTCAGATTATATTTTCGCTATTGGAACAGATGAAGATTTACAAACGTTAACAGCAAGTAGCATTTGGAATGGAACAGAAGCTGTTAAAGCAGGAAATGTTGTGACATTACCAGCGAGTCCATACTTTAATCAAGGTTATAGCCCAATTGGACGTTTAGCGTTTGTTGAAGAAATACAACAATTATTAGCGAGTATGCATGAATAAAAAAGTCATTTCTTTAGTTAGTTTTTGTAGTTTATTCGCAATAATCGGGCTAGTTGTTGCGATTTGTGCAGGAGCAAAAAGTATTCCTTTGCAAACCGTATGGGAAAGTTTCTTTCACTATGAAGACGTGTTAGAAATGCAATTAGTAAGAGATGTTCGAATACCAAGAGCCATTTGTACCGCCTTTGTAGGCGGTCTTCTTGGTATTACCGGGGCAATGATGCAAGGAGTGACAAGAAATCCGGTTGCCGAACCTTCGTTAATGGGAATTACACAAGGTGCGATGTTTGCAGTTGCTATGGTAGGAACGAGCTCTACGTTATATGGATTATTTGGAAATATGATCGCTGCTTTAATAGGAGCTTTAGTGAGTGGAGTACTTGTTCTTTTGTTTAGTATGAAAAGTGCGCGAAATATGAATTTATCGCGTTTGTTACTAGCGGGAACAGCGTTAAGTACGTTTTTTATTTCATTGGCAACGATCATCGCACTGTTAACCAATCAATCACAAAATTTAGCGTTTTGGATTTCAGGTGGTTTTCGTGCCACGACATGGGAGAGTGTCAAATTAGTTAGCATAATCGGTGGAATCGGTACCGTTGTTTCATTACTTTTATCTCGTAAAATCAATACGCTTAGTTTAGGTGAAGAAGTTTGTATTGGGCTTGGGCAAAATCCTGTGAAAATTCGTCTTTATACGTTGTTATTAATTATTCCGATGTGTGCCGTGAGTGTGGCGGTTGCAGGAAATATTGCATTTATTGGGCTGATCGTCCCTTATATTGTTCGAAAAGTTGTGGGAAGTGATTATCGCTTGATTATGCCTATTTCTTTTTTAGGTGGAGCAACGCTTGTGATTTGGGCAGACGTGTTGGCGCGCTTAGTGAATCAACCGTATGAAACACCGATTGGATTGTTTACTTCATTAGTTGGAGTTCCGTTATTTATTTGGATGGTTAGAAAGGAGGGCTAATGTTGAAGAAAAATGTCATCATCATGATTCTCATGAGTCTTCTTTTAATGGTTGTTTTTTTAATCACATTGAGTTGGGGAACGTATACGATGTCATTTAGTGAAGTCGTCATGACGCTATTGGGTCAGGGATCAAAGCTTCAAAGTACAACAATTTTTGATATTCGTTTGCCACGTCTTTGTGTGGCGATGTTAGTCGCTATTTGTTTATCAACCGCTGGTTGTATTTTACAAAGTGTGACACGAAATGAGCTGGCTGAACCAGGTATGATTGGAATTAACGCAGGGGCAGCGTTAGCGGTGGTGATGCTTATTTCATCTGGGCAAAAGACCTATTATAGTGTGATTGGTGATGCGTCATTGTTTGTGATGCCATTGATCGCCATGATTGGGAGTTTCATTAGTGGAAGTTTAATTTATCGTTTAAGTTATAAAAAAGGTGTTTCACCGACGCGTCTTATTTTGACGGGAATTGGTGTCAACGTTGGGATTAACGCATTTATTTCACTTTATCAACTAAATATGGCTCAAGGAGACTATAATCAAGTATTGACTTGGATTAACGGAAGTCTTTGGGGCAGTAGCTGGAATTTTTTCTATTTAATTTTGCCACTAACGCTTGGTTTTTTAGGATTAACGCTATGGAAATCAAAGATTTTAGATGTCATCGATTTAGGTGATGAACTAGCGATCGGGCTAGGGGTTAATGTAGAAAAAGAAAGAAAAATGTTGTTCTTTTATGCCACTGCTTTAGCTGCTTTAGCGACATCGGTAGCGGGAAATCTAGCGTTTTTAGGATTGCTCGGTCCTCACTTAGCGAAGCGTTTAGTAGGACCCGTTCATCGACGTTTAATTCCAATGGCTAGTCTTTTGAGTATCATGATCATTTTACTTGCTGACTCGATTTCAAGAAATGTGTTCTCACCGATTGAAATTCCAGTGGGAACGACGATTGCGATTGTTGGGGTACCGTACTTTATTTATTTAATGTTAAAAGAATAAGCAGAGTGGAGGATGTCTATGAATGCAATTTCTGTTCAAAACTTAGATGTTGCCTATGAAGATAAATACATCATTAAAAATATGAATTTAGAAATTCCAAAAGGAAAAATCACGATGATTATCGGATCGAATGGATGTGGAAAGTCAACGCTTTTAAAAAGTATTGCTCGTATCATTACGCCTAAAAAAGGAGAAATTAAATTAGATGGTATGAGTTTAAAATCACAAGCACCTAAAGAGATTGCAAAAAAGATGGCAGTGTTACCTCAAAGTCCAATTGTTCCGTCGGGGCTTTTAGTTAAAGAGCTTGTGTCTTATGGTCGATTTCCACATCAAAAAGCAATGAGTGGACTTAAAGAAAAAGATCTTGAAATGATTAATTGGGCGATGAAAGTCACGGGGATTTTTGAACTCGCGAATCGAACAGTTGATTCATTATCAGGAGGTCAACGTCAACGTGCGTGGATTGCGATGGCTTTGGCACAGGAAACAGAAATTCTAGTGTTAGATGAACCAACGACTTATCTTGATTTAGCTCATCAACTTGAGATTTTAATGTTATTAAAAAAATTAAATGAAGAAGAAAACCGCACGATTGTCATGGTATTACATGAATTAAATAACGCAACCAAGTTTGCTGATTATTTAGTGGGGGTCAAAGAAGGAGAAGTCATCTTCTTTGGAAAACCTCTAGATGTCATTACAGAGGAAAATTTATTCGCATTATATGGAATTCAAGCCACTTTGCAATTAGATGAAACAAAACAATATCCTATTTGTGTTGATTTTCATCTAAAACAAGAAAGTGCTAGTTAGGAGTCGTTATGTCAACTCGGTTATCTCATAAAAACTTTACATTATTAGTGATAGGGCAAATTATTTCGCTGTTTGGAAGCTCGATTCAACGATTTGCTTTGTCGTTATATTTGTTAGATTTAACAGGATCAGCGAGTGTATTTGCTAGTATTTTAGCGATTTCGATGATTCCTGTCGTATTAGTTTCTCCTGTAGCGGGGATTCTAGCAGATCGAGGAAATAAGAAGCATTTAATGATTGGTCTTGATGTGATTAGTGCGATTTTATTAGCTATTTATGCCACTATTTTATTTCATGGAAATGATCAAGTATGGATAGTAGCTTTGGTGATGATTGTATTGTCAACGATTTCAACCATTTATCAACCCGTCGTTAATACGTGTATTCCAGTCATTATAAAAAAGGAGAATCTCGTTCGAGCGAATGCGATTATTCAACAAGTTTCATCTCTTAGTAACTTTTTAGGTCCTATTTTAGCAGGATTATTATATGGATTCTTTGGAATTTCAGGTGTCGTGGTATTCAATTTAGTGAGCTTTGTATTTTCAGCTATTTTAGAGTTGTTTTTAGAAATTCCTCATGAAAAATCAACGAAAAAAGAAAACTTTATGTCCGTCTTTTTAAAAGATATGAAAGAAAGTTATACGTACTTAAAAGATAAAAATCCGATTGTCTTTCGTATGTTATTATTTTCGGGATTTTATAATTTGTTTTTAGTGCCTATTTTTAGTGTGGCTGCGCCTTATTTAATTAAAGTAACGTTTAATTTGTCATCAGAAGTTTATGGAGTTGCTGAGGGATTAATTGCACTAGGAATGATTATTGGCGGGTTCATTATTACCTTAAAACCAGCGATGTTTCATATTAAACGAATTCATCAAATTTTATATTTAACATCGACTTCAATGGCTTTAATGGGAATGTCTGTCTTTTTATTTCAAAAAGGATACAGTTCGTCGTTTGTTAGTGTGGCGTTATTTACTCTTTTTGGGATGATCATCATGGGCGTTTTAGGAATTGCGAATGTGCTAAGTTCAACTTACTTATATGAAGAAACCGAAAGCTCAGTATTAGGAAAAGTGTTAGCTTTTGGATCGGCATTTGCGGTGTTATGTATTCCGCTTGGGCAAATTTTATTTGGTGGATTAATTGAAGTATTTGTTAATCAAATTTATTGGCTCATTTATTTAGCAGCTAGTTTAGTTTTTGGAGTTACGCTACTGGTTCGTTGGAATGTGTTACAAATTAAAGATTAAAAAAACAGCTTTTTATAAGCTGTTTTTTGGGTTTTTATGATAGTTACGGTATTGTAGCGGAGTGCAATCATACGTTTGTTTAAACATTTTAATAAAGTTACTCGGATAAAGATAGCCTACTTTTTTTGAAATATCTGAAATCCTCATCTCAGTCGTACATAATAAGTTAGCGGCTAATGTCATTTTTAATGAGGTGATAAAGTCTCCGATTGATTGATGATAGTAATATGAAAATCCCGCTTGTAATTTTTGTGGATTGAGTAAAACCATCTCACTCAGTTTATCGATGGTCGGTGGAGCTTCGACATGTTTCGTTAAAATATCATGAGCTTGTTGAATACGCCCGATATCTTGGGCACTTAAATGCAAATAGCGATCAGTTCCAATTTTTATTTTTCCATAATAAAGTTGATGAGTAAATGCATTATTAGGTGACTCTTCAATCGTTTGAATAATAATTGAGATGCATTGTAGTAAAGCCGATTCAAGCTGTAGAGGATCAAGTGCGTTTTTGTTAGAGAGAGCTTGCATCGACTGAATAATGGACATCACTTCAAGTGGAAGATAATTATAGGTATAGTTTTTGATAAAAAAATCAAAATCAACTTCTTTTTTTAATAAGGGTTGAATGACTTCATTAAAGTAAGCTTCATAAATCGTAATTTCTGCGCCATGAAAATGTTGCCCTTGATGCCAAGTTTGCTTTCCTTTAAGATCTTGCTCGACGACAAAAAAAGAAGAAGGTTTGAATGAGGAAACAGGCGCGTTATCCAATTGAAACTCAGTCGTTCCTTTATAGACGGTTCCTAAACGAACGAGACGTTGTGGGTTATCAAAGTGAATCGTAAACGAGTGATCAATGGTATAATCAGCAATTCCGAACTCGTAATAGTTAGGACGTTCATATAGTAAGAAAAATCCGTTTTGTGGATTTTTTTTATTTTGGTATAAAGTACAGTATTTTTCTTTCGTACCGGTAAAATTTAATTCAGATAAAACTGTTTCACGAAATTCTTTAACGGTTTTAACAGGAGTTTTCATAGTTAGTGCCTCTACTTTTTTAAAATACTAAAATAATGTTAAATCATCTTCATTTAGATCATTTTTAATGGCTAGAATAAATTTATAAACATAAGATATATAAAGAAGTATATCATAATTTAGTATGATTTATTTGATAAAAAGTAATGACAGCGATATAATAGTCTATACTTATTAATTTGAAAAATAAGATCATTCAGTATTTTTTTGCTAAAGATAAAGGAGGAGGATTTAAAATGGCATTAGGCATTTTATCTATCTTTATGATGAGTTTATTTGTTTTATCATTCATTTTTGTTTGGTTTATGTGGACGACTAAACGTCAAAAACTTCAACAAACAATGATTTATGCATCTTTTTTATTAAGTTTATATATCGTTTGGATTTTTGTTGTATCGCTTCCGTCTAACTTTATGATGTTAAAGTTAGTAGGTTGGCTGACAGGTGGATTAAGTATCATTGGAATTTTTGGATATTATCGAAACAAACTAATGTTAGCTAAGGTCCTATTAACTGTTTCCATCCTTTTAGGATTACTTGAGATAGTTTTCTTATAATATTTAGATTTAAAACTCCACAAAGATGGAGTTTTTTTGATCGTTCATCAAAGACGTTCTATTGAAATAACCTTTAAATTGAAGGTCTTTTGGTAAGATGAATCATAAAAAAAACTAGATCAATGTGATCTAGCTAAAAGATATTAGGAGAGGATTAAGCTATTCTTGAAGTTCAAATGATTGACAATCTGTACATTCTACTTGAATCGGATTTTTTTCGTGTGTTCCGATTTTGATTGTCTCTAATTTACAGTAGTGTTTATTTTTATTATTAAACTTACAACTGCTGACGTTACATTTGATACTTGGATTTTTTTCTAACATATCAAAATCCTCCAGACTTAGAAGTTTGTTGTTTGACACAACAAGTATAGTTTGGATTTGAATGTGTTGAATATAAGTGTAAAATGTTTACAATTTTAAAAATTTGATATCCAAACTATTATTTGTTATAATAAGTAAAAATTTATTTGAACTTAAAATGAGTGGGGTGTGGCAATGAAAAAAAAGAAAGTCGTCATTGGATCTGGAATTGTAGCGACAGCAACTGCTGCGGTGGTTGGTGCGGCCACTTGGATTGTAGGTGGTATGGTTTATGATGGAACAGTTGGTAAAAAAGCATCTGTTAAAGCGGATGAAATGGAAGCTTTTTATGCTAATCGAGAGGATAAAGTACTAGATACCCTTGAGAAATATGAACATGAGACGGTCTTTGTAAACAGTGAAGTCAATGGCTATGATGTTGAAACACTTCGTATTAAGTCAAATCAAGAAACATCAGATGCCATGATTATTGTTCATGGAATTGGAAGTAATTATCATGAAATTTTAAATGTAGCCTTTAATTACTTAGAAAATGGTTATAATGTGGTTGTTTATCATCAAAGAAATACGGGATTAACAGGTGGCGAAAATTTCACGTTTGGGCTTTATGAACGATTTGATCTAGAGGCTGTGGCAGATTATACACGTAATCTTTATACCGATGGGATGATTGGGGTGCATGGATTCTCAATGGGAGCAGCTACTTCAACGATGCACACCGAATTAAATGAAGAAAGTAAAAATGTTGATTTTTATGTTTTAGATGCACCCTATCATACAATGGAGAGTGCTGTCGAACTGGGGATTATTGCAGAAAATATCCCATTTTTACCTGTTAGCTTTGCCAAATGGGCAGGAAATGTGGTTCTAAAAGTTAAAGAGAATCTGACATATCAAGATATTCAACCAGTAGATGCAGTAAAAAATATCACAGTTCCAGTTTTTTTAATTCATGGAAAAGATGATAAGGTGACACCGCCTGAAAGTAGTCAGTATATCTTTGATGCCATTCCGCATGAAAATAAAGAGTTATGGTATATTGATGGTTTAGGTCATTGTGAAGCTGATAGCGTGATGGAAGATGAATATTTTGAAAGAATTTATCAATTTATTGAAAAGTATGTCAAGTCAGGATCCTAATCCTGGCTTTTTTTTATAAAAGTGAATAAATAACCAAAAATTACAAATAATAGAAAAGTCATTGCGTTAAATGATTAATCGTCGGTAGATTAGGTGTGAAAAGTTTTTAACAGAATAAAAACGTTAAGAAAAAGAAGAGATTTTTATTAATAAAGTATTTCTTAATGATTGGTTACTAAAGTATTAATAGTTGATGGAAGAGAGAAAAAATCCATCAAGCTAAAAGGAGATAACTTAATGAAGCAGTTATTAGAGGTCATTGAAGTGAGTATTTTAGTCATTTTAGTTGGTTATAATGAATACAACTTTGAGCTAGAGCTATAAAAAAAGCATGAAAAATGTCAGATAAAATATTTATCATAAAAGTGTATGGTTTTATTAGGAAAAATTACATAGAAGTGTTTAAAATATTTGCTAATAAAAAAGTCCGAAGATCAAGGAATGAGATGATCGGACTTTTAATAATGGAAAAATATATTTTTAACGCAATAAAGGGAGGTAATTTTTTAATTACTATCCTGTTTTTACCTTAATTGATAAAGTTCTTAATCTTTAGTTATTCGTTAGAGCAAGTTTTTGTTCAATTTAAAAGAAAATAAAGTTATTAAAGTTTGGATAGATGAGTTTTTGTAATCATTCATTAAATTTTTCATAATGGATCATCAAAAAAAACGATTCTACTGAATCGTTTCTAAGAGAGTGAAATAGCTTGCTTTGTAATTTGATTGATATTAGTGAAAATTAAAAAAGAGATGTAAGTAAAAAACTCTGAGATGATTAAAGTTGACCAAATCCCGTAGAGTCCAAACAGATTGGTTAAAATCAATAAAACAATAGGTAAGAAAATGATTGATCGACAAGCACAAATCATATTTGAATACTTAGGAGCTTCAATCGCTTGATAGTAAATCGTTGTATTTAGATTTAAACCGATGATAATGAAAGCAGCATTAACAATGTTTAATCCAATATAGGCCATCTCAATGATGGTTGGATCTTGAGTAAAGATGCTAATAATGGGGCGACCAAAAAAGTAACAGATAGCCATAAAGATAACATTAATGAGGTAATTGGTCTGATTAGTTAAGCGATAGTATTTCATCATTGCTTCCTGTTCTTTAGCACCGAAATGATAGCTAACGAGTGGTTGTGCACCAAAGGCTAGTCCTAATAACAATAAATAAATAGGCGTGGTTAAGTAATTGATGATACTGTAAGTTGTGATTCCTGCTTCACCAACTGTTTTGACTAAGGCGATGTTGGTTAGATAAATAATAATAGAGAAGGCAGCTTCGGCAAAGAAGGAAGGAAATCCAATACTTGAAAACTCTTTAATGATATGAAAATCAAGTTTGACATTGCCGAATCGTAATTGACCTTGCCGACGAATGAAATGAATCAGAATAATACAGACCGTCACCACTTGGCCAAGACCCGTTGCCATAGCCGCACCAAATAAGCCTAGTTGAAGCGGGAAGATGAATATATAGTCAAGTACAATATTTGTGATTGCTCCTGAAAATGTCGCAATCATCGCTAGCTTAGGATTTCCATCATTTCGAATAAAACTGTTTAAAGCAATTCCAATAATATTAGGAATACAAAATAATGAATAAAATCTTAAATATGTTTTAGCTGATTCATATAAATCTGGTGTTGCACCAAGTCCTTTCACAATCGGTCCAGCAAAGATCACAAAAGTAATACTAATGAGGACACTAATGATAAGTAAAAATTTAAATACTTGATGAAACATTAAATTTGCATTTTCAATATCTTTGCTTCCAAAGTTTTTGGAGATTAAGGCTCCTCCTCCTACAGCAAACATCGTTGCCATTCCAAAGAGCATGATCGTGAGCGGAATCACAACATTTACAGCTGCTAATGCTAGATCACCAACTCCTTGTCCAACGAAAATCCCATCAATGACTGTATATAAAGATGAAATAAACATCGCTAATGCCGATGGAAGGGCATAACTTAGAAATTTTTTTGTCATTTCTTTCTCACCTTTCTTTTTTGTATATGACTATAATAAGCTATTTACTAACCGTATAGTCAATATTTTTCATGAAAATACGCTAAAAAAGGACGTCATGCTTTTTAACTCGACATCCTTTTTTATGTTTGACTTTGTCTAAGCTGTTCTTTTAACTGGTCAATTTCTGCTTGTAGTTGATCAATACTTTCATATAACGTATCAAAGTCATTTTGTTCAGCTTCGTGACGTTGACGACTAATAGTTTCATTTCTACGAGCGGATCGAAAGAGTTCTTGTTCGACCATATTACCAAGGGTCACTCCAATATCGACGAGTGATCCACCGACGATTTGTCGCTCGAAGACATTGAGTTCAACTCCGATGATGATGGCAATAACCGTAATTACTAAAATATATTCAACTGGATCAAGATTTCCGATAAAGGCAAAGAATTCAGAGTTAGTAAAACCATAACAGTAGGTTTGTGTCGGCTCAGGTGCATAATTATATGATGTCCGATGGACAATCGCTGCTGCACTTTGTCCGCTATTTGAAGCACCAGGATTTTGAGTAGGAAGGCTGCCTGTCAGTCGATCAGTTGTATTTTGATTATCGCTAATACTTGTCTCCTCTAACGATTGAAATCTTAAATCGTCTAAACTGATGTCATCTGAGAGAATCGTTTGTAGATAAGAGACTAAATCCGCTTCAGAAGGAGAGATTAACTTAGAACTATCTTCTTTTTTTTCTATTTTATTAGAAGAAGAGGTTAGATCAAGGTCTTCAATCATAGATTGCATAACATCTACTTTTTCGTTTAAAAGTTCAATCACATCGTGCATGTTTTTTTCAGAGGATGTTTGTTGATGCTTTTTTTGTTTAGGAGATTTAGTGTCTCTATTTGTTGAAAGCTGTTTTTTTTTCATAGTCTCCTCCTTAACTAGTCGATTGCCTTTTTATTGTATTATATGTCTCAAGCTTGAATAGAGTCTTGAGAAAGTGAGGAATAGTATAAAAATCCTGCTTCAAAGTTTGTTTTAGTCATTAAAAAGAGTTAGACTAGGTAGACTTAAAGATTAAAGTAAAGACATGATGATGTGAAGAACTTATAACTTATCTACAAGGTATTGAATGTTGTAGTTAAAACACATATAATAAGAATAAATATAGTAAAATAAGGGAATCCTATATAAGTATATAATTACTTAAATGAGGTAATGATTATATTATTGAATATACTTTGGAAAGTGGGGTATCTGTTTTAAAACAGGATTGAAAATATGAGAGTGGTAGAAATAGGTAGGTTACAGTTTGATTCTCAATTAGAAATGGAAATTGGATCAAAAGACTGGTATTTACAGTTGCTTGATTTAGCATATGGCTTTTTTGAATACCATGTGAGTGAACGGATATGGTATGTCAATTCAGTCATTGAGCAATTATTAGAACTTGATTCAAGTACACAAAAATCAAAAAGTTTATTTAATAATGAGTCTATCAATGAGATTGTTGAAACTTTTTTATTAAGTCCAGATCGTGAATTAACACAAGATGTGTTAATTCGTCATAAGCATCAGCCTTGGGAAACATTAGTTTTAAAATGTGAAAAGGTGATTAATAATCGAGGGGAAGTACGTGTTCGAGGTTTACTTTTAGACTTATCTTTTAAAAAGAAGCATGATTTAATTGATAGCCAATTGCAGAAATTACAAGCGTTAGGTCAATTAACAAGTGGCGTCAGTCATGACTTTAATAATCAATTAAATGGAATTTTAGGTTATGTTGCGCTCATGAAATCAATGACAAATGATGAGACGTTGTTACGTTATATGGATGGAATTGAACGTTCCGTTCGTCACTCAACGGAATTAACTCGTCAGTTATTAGCCTTCTCCCATAAGCCTGAAAACAAGCGTATGAATATTGATTTAGTTCAAATTGTAAAAGATACGGTTAATATGTTAAAACATACCGTCGATCGTCGAATTAAAATTGAACTAAATATTGAGCCAGACGAATACTTTGTATTAGGTGATGAGTCTCAATTAAATAATGCCATTTTAAATTTATGCATTAATGCCCGTGATGCGATTAAAGGTCAAGGGTGTATAGAATTAGCATTAACTCACCGTCAATTAGATGAAATACCCGGCAATCTACTAAATACTAATATTACACCTAATAAATATGCTGTTTTAAAAGTTAAAGATACAGGCTGTGGTATTGATGCAAAATTAATGCCTAAAATCTTTAAACCATTTTTTACAACAAAAGATGTTGGAAAAGGAACAGGAATGGGATTAGCAAGTGTTGTTGAAACGTTAAGAACGCATAATGGGGCATTAGAGGTAGATTCAGTCGTTGGTAAAGGAACCACATTTACAATTTATTTACCTATTAATCATGGGATTGAAGAAATTGTTAATGAAGAATCTGTTCCACGCGGAGTAGGTAATATTTTATTAATTGACGATGAATTATCTAATTTAGAAATTACAGAAGCGTTGCTTGAAAGCTTTGGATATAGTGTAAGTGCCTTTTCTGATCCTAAACAAGCGATTAAGCACTATGCTAAAACATTTAGTCAGTACGATTGTATTTTATTAGATGTGATTATGCCCGGAATGAGTGGGGTAGATGTATTTAAAGCTATTAAACTGATTAATGCAGATGCTAAAGTTATTTTATTAACTGGAGTTAGTGAACGTCTAGAACTAGATTTTGTATTGCGTCATGGAGCCGATGCTTATGTTCCAAAGCCAGTCGATCATTACACATTATCAAATGGGGTTTATAGTGTGTTAAATTCTAAGCCTGTAGAGGTCAAACCGATGAAGGCTGAACAACTCATTGAGATGAGTTCGATGCTTAACATTTCTTATGCATTAGAACGTATTGCTGGGAATGTGCGTCTATATTTGAGAATTGCTCATAACTTTAGAAAACATTTTTATATGATTAATGAGCAGTTGCCACAACTTATTGAATCAAATATTTCAGAAGCGATTCGAGTGGTTCATACGATTAAAGGATTAGCTGCTCAACTGGGAGCAGACGAGCTTTACGAATATAGTCGTGAACTTGAAAAAGCTTTAAATGATGAAAATACATGTGAGGATATTTTAAGTATTTTTATTGAAGAGTTTATGGAAGTCGTTGATGAATTGGCTCGTATTGAAGGAAGATAGATTGAAACTGTACTTTAAAAAGAAGATACCGTGTAAATAGTGAGAGAAACTGATGAGATTTTTGTGGGAGACTTCATTTGGTTGCCTAGATATGGTATAATAGCTTAAAAATTTAACCGTGAGGTGTCACTATGATTTACTTATTAGTCATCATGTTTTGTTTCATAATTGCGGTATTAGTTACGCCTTATGTCATGAAACTTGCTTATTTTACAAAGGCAGTTGATCAACCGAATCAGCGAAAAGTCCATCATCGGATTATGCCGAGAATGGGAGGATTGGCGATTTATGTTTCCTTTTTACTAGGATATATGATATTTAGAGTAAAAGGGTATGCTCTTAATAATGCTGAGATTGGCTTCATTGATGCCTATTTCATTGCTTCCTTTTTAATTGTTGTCACAGGAATGCTTGATGATATGTTTGAATTACCTGCTAAGCCTAAAGCGCTTGTTCAATTAGTAGCCGCTTTGATTATGGTTTTATATGGTAATTTCATGATTGATAAAATTTATTTGCCGTTTTTACCCGTTATCGATTTAGGATGGTTAGGTATATTTGTCACTATTGCTTGGATCGTTGGAATTACTAATTCAATCAATTTAATCGATGGACTAGATGGGTTATCGTCTGGGATATCGGCAATTTCTTTTGGAACGATGGCAATTTTAGCTGCTTATCAAGGAGAGTTATTTGTAGCCATCATGTCTTGTTTATTGCTAGGATCGACACTTGGATTTTTAGTTCATAATTTTCATCCTGCTAAGATTTTTATGGGGGATACGGGTTCATTATTTTTAGGATTTTCGGTTTCTGTCTTATCGTTACTAGGCTATAAAAATGCAGCTTTCGTATCATTTATTGTACCGATTGTCATGTTATCTGTTCCAATTTTTGACACAGTTTGGGCGATTATTCGCCGAATTTTAAATGGGCAGTCTCCGTTTGAGCCTGATCGTGGTCATGTCCATCACCAGTTACTCGATCGAAATTTAGGACATGTTAAAAGTGTACTTGTTTTATATGCAATTGCAGGTTTATTTTCATTAACAGCTATTTTATATACGATGACATCTAAGTTTTATGGTTTAGTGATGTTAGTTGTTGCGATGGTAGTGGTGGAACTTGTCTTTAATACAACGGGACTATTTCGATCAAAAATCAAAACAAAGGATGAGGGTCAAGAACAAAATGAACAGGAAAAATCATCATAAGAGGGAGTATTAAAAAATAAGATGAAATAACGAGGTGTGGGGAATGAGAAAACCAATTATTGTAGGGAACTGGAAGATGAATAAAACACGTGATGAGGCTTTAAAATTTATTTATGCTATTAAAGATCAAGTCGTTTCAAATGATCAAGTCGAATCAGTTATTTGTGCGCCATTTCCATATTTACGTTGTTTAGTTAAACGTCAAGGATCTTCCTTACGTATTGGAGCACAAAATATGCACTTTGAAAAATCAGGAGCTTATACAGGGGAAGTATCAGCGGATATGTTAAGCTTAATTGGTATTTCTTACGTGATTTTAGGTCATAGTGAGCGTCGTGAGATGTTTAATGAAACCGATGAATCAGTCAATAAAAAAGTTCATGCAGCTTTTTCTCATCAATTAACGCCAATTATTTGTGTTGGAGAATCGTTAGAACAACGCGAAAATCATACGACCAATCAAGTGATTGAACAACAAACAGTATCCGCTTTATCAGGATTGACTGTCGACCAAGTGAAAAAAGTCGTTATTGCCTATGAGCCGATTTGGGCGATTGGAACAGGACGTACAGCAACAGCAACGCAAGCGAATGAAACGATTGGTTATATTCGTGAAGTTATTGAGCGTGTTTACGGAAAAGAAGCAGCGGATGCGATTCGTATTCAATATGGAGGATCAGTTAATCCAGCTAATATTAAAGAACTTATGTTACAAGAGCACATTGACGGTGCTTTAGTTGGAGGCGCTTCTTTAGATCCAAATTCATTTTTATCATTAGTTAATTATGAAGGTTAGTTAAAAAGTGATTCTAAGCAATTAGAGTCACTTTTTAAATCATTAAAATAAGAAAAAGGGCTCTTTGTCAACTGGTGTGGGTGAAGAAATTTTATACCTGTAATCGTGAGGGA
>artificially_reared_2__coassemble_575_pt1 | contig 18022 bp, 16 predicted proteins | sample artificially_reared_2__metabat2_low_PE_015 | metagenome-assembled genome bin artificially_reared_2 | reverse complement strand
TCTTGTCGTCATTAGCTTATTTGGTTTTATTGTCTGGTCATTTATTTTATTATCTGATCGCCTACAGTTAAGTATCAGTTATAAAATTAGAAAAGCTGCGTTTAAAAAACTACAAGAATTATCATTTTCTTTTTATGATACTTCTTCTGTAGGATGGTTACTATCACGACTAACCTCAGATACAAACCGAATAGGTGGCATTCTATCTTGGGGATTAACGGATGCCATTTGGGGGATTTTAGTGATGATCTTTGTCACGATTTCAATGTTTTTTATGAATTGGAAACTTGCTTTGATTACGATTGCTGTCTTACCCATTCTTGCCGTTGTGAGCTATTTCTTTCAAACGCGTATTTTAAAACAGTATCGTCGAGTTAGAAAGATGAATTCAAAAATCACAGGAGCCTTTAATGAAGGTATTACCGGGGCAATTACGACTAAAACGTTAGTAACCGAGGAGGATAATTTACAAGAGTTTTCTCATTTAACGAAAGAGATGCGTGATGGTTCAGTTCGTGCTTCTATCATCAATGCGATTTATTATCCAATCATTGTCGCACTTGGAAGTATTGGAGTAGCTTTAATTATTAATGTCGGAGGAATGGATGTTTTTAACGAAAAGTTATCTTATGGAGACTTAGTGGTGTTCATTTCTTACGCGACTTTATTTTATGACCCAATTCGTACCATTGCACACTTATTAACTCGTTTTCAAGATGCACAAGCCTCAGCAGAGCGTGTCATTTCATTAATTAATACGGAATCAGATATTGTGGATCGTGAAGATGTCATTGAAAAGTATGGACAAATTGGAAACTTGAAAAAAGAAAATTGGGAATCAATTAAAGGTGAGATTGAATTGATTGATGTTGGATTTCACTATAAAACAGGTGAGAAGGTCATGGAGCATCTTAATTTGAAAATTAAAGCAGGAAGTAGTATTGCTATTGTGGGTCCAACCGGTTCTGGAAAAAGTACGATTGTCAATCTAATCTGTCGATTTTATGAACCAACGAGTGGACAAATTTTAATTGATGGTGTCGATTACCGAGAACGTACCCAAGAATGGTTACATTCACATTTAGGATATGTACTTCAAACCCCACAATTGTTTAGCGGAACGATTAAGGACAATATTCGATATGGGAAGTTAGATGCGACTGATGAAGAGATCATTGAAGCAGCGAAGCTAGTAAATGCGCATGAGTTTATCACTCATTATCCTGATGGATACGATACATTTATTGGAGAAGGTGGATCTGGATTATCAACAGGACAAAAACAACTTATTTCATTTGCACGTGCCTTAATTGCAAATCCGGCTATTTTAATTTTAGATGAAGCGACAGCATCGATTGATATCGAGACAGAAAAATTAATTCAAGATGCCATTGAAGTGTTACTAAAAGATCGAACAAGTTTCATTATTGCTCATCGCTTATCAACCATTGTTAGTGCGGATCAAATTTTACTACTTAAAAATGGTGAAATTGCTGAACAAGGGACTCATCCTGAGTTGATTGCAAAAAAAGGAGATTACTATGAACTTTATATGGGGCAATTTGAGAAAATAAAATAGTAATCAGAAAACACGAATGGGAAATGACGAGTTTATTCGGATTTAAAAGATATTGAAGTCATTTTTCAATCAAACCGAATTTTTAAAAATAAGAGAAATTAAAAAATAGGTGATCTATTGATTGAAATGAAATATCTTTTAGGGGTCTATCACGCTTAGAGAAAAGTCGATTTTTTCGTTCGTCGAGTGATGAGATAAAAGTTTTTGAGTGTGAAGTGTTAACTAAATAGACGTAAAAAAAGTTCTGACCGTAGTGGTTCAGAACTTTTTTACATAGATAAGAAGGTAAGTACAAAGGAAATGAGAAGCATTATCAGACTAGAACAAAGTAATTGATCAAGATCCTCCCACTTCTGAGATTGCTTGTATTCATAAAATTCTTGAAAATCGTGATAAATTTTTTCTCCCGTTTCTTCATCATAATCATTTTTCATGTCTGTTACGTGTTTCAGTGACCAATATTTTGGTAAGAAAAAGAGAACGTAACGCTTCGTTTTTTGCCAAGAATATTGAAACGTGTAGAAGGTTCCTTGATCAATGAGCCACTTAAAACAATAAACACAAAAGAAAAAGAGCGAGACAAGAAATAAAGTATTAATCGTGGTTAATAGATTGATCCCTTGCCAGATAACAAAGAGAGCTGATAAGCCACTAATCCATAAGATTGACTTAAAAAAAATCTGATATTTTTGTAACATATTCCCACCACCTAAGATTTTTTACTAATTATATCAGATTTATATTTGGAATTAAATGTTGAAAACGAAACATAAAATAAAAAGTAAAAAATGAATATATTATGGAGATTATTCTCTTATTTTATACTTTAAAAGTGTATAAACCAAAAATATAGCGTTTACAAATAAAAGTTTTCATTTACAAATATGAAATACGGATATAAAATATTAACAAGTATTTGAAAAATAATACAAAATATACCAAAAAAGGTAAAATATTAAGGGGGCAAACATATGAATAAGAAATTAGTAAGCATTTTTGCTGCAGCTTTTTGTGCCTTTGGACTTGTTGCTTGTTCGAGTGGGAATGATGCAGGTCATCAGTCAGGTACAGAAAATCAAAACACACCGAGCACGAGTGAGACGGGCTCAAATAAAGTGTTAAAATTATTACAAACTTCAAACATTAAAAGTCTAGTGCCATGGAAGGCAACAGATTCAGTTTCATTCTTAATGATCGGAAATATTTTAGAAGGTTTAGTTGTCTTTGGGGAAAATGGAGACATTAAACCAGGGGTTGCAGAGTCATGGGATGTTTCGGAAGATGGATTAACATATACATTCCACTTAAATAAAGATGCTAAGTGGGTAAAATCAGATGGAACTGAGTATGCACCAGTGACAGCAAACGATTTTGTTTATTCTTGGACGAAATTAATCGATCCACAAAGTGGTGCAGAATATAATTTCATGCTTGAAACAGCAGGAATTGAAGGAGCGGGTGATGCGTTAGGATTAGCATCTAACTTAGTTTCTTATAATACAAACTCAAAAGAGTTAGCTTCTTTAAAAGTTGAAAACTATGAAGATGGTGAAACAGGAACAGCCAAGGAGCAGTATGAGGAAGCTAAAGCTGCTTTAGAAGCAAGCATTAAATCAGCTGAAGAAGCTATTTTAGCATTAGGATTTGCATCAGTAGAAGACGCAAATACAAATATGCAACAATTAATTGAAGGATTAGGATTTAGCGCAGTTGATGAGTATACATTAGAAGTTAAGTTACAAACACCAACTCCATATTTCTTATCATTAATGGCGTTTCCTGCATTTTATCCAGTAAATGAAGCTTTTGTTAACGAAGTAACAGAAGATAAATTTGGAACAAGTGTCGATAAATACTTATACAATGGACCATTCTTATTTACAGAGTGGGAAATCTCAAGTAGTTTTTATTTAACTAAAAATCAATCATATTGGGATGCTGACACCGTTGCTTTAGATGCCATCGATTTTACAGTCATTGAAAATGTTGATAACAATACAGCAATTAGCTTATATACAGATGGTTCAATTATGACCGCTGGATTAAACGGAAATAACGTTTCAACATATGGATCACGTGCAGATGCAGTTGCTGAGGGTGATGCAGGAGTCTTCTACTTAGAAGTAAACCAAGGTAATGGTGCCATGACGCCAGAGATTAAGTTATTATCAAATGTTAAAGCTCGTAAAGCGATTAATATGGCAATTGATAAATCATTTATCACAGATGATGTATTAGCAAACGGATCAACAGTAGCAGATTATTTAGTACCTAAAAACTTTGCTTACGGACCTGAAGGAACAAAGTTTGAAGGACAAGATTTCCGTACGACTTATTCAGCATTCAATACTTATAATGTAGAAGAAGCTAAAAAATTATGGCAAGAAGCCGTTGCTGAAACGGGAGTAACTGGAGCAATTGACTTAGAATTATTAATTCAAACAGGAGATACAGCGATCAAAATGGCATCAGCGATTCAAAATGATTTAAATGCTGCATTTGGAGAGTTTGGGTTAAGTATAACGGTACAACCTGTCCCATTCCCAGAAAAATTAGCACGTGTTGAAGAAGGTAATTATGAATTAGCATTCTCAGGATGGAGTCCAGATTATGCGGATCCAATGACATTCTTAGATATGTTCGTAACTGGTGGAGGACATAATAATTTAGGATATTCAAATAGTGAGTATGATCAATTAGTTAATGATTCAAAATCAGGATCTTTAGCGACTGATTATGAAGCACGTTGGGAAGCTTTAGTTGAATCTGAAAATATTTTATTAGGACAAGATCAAGCGTTAATTCCTTTATATCAAAAAGGAACAGTAAGTCTACGTAGTTTAAAGTTAGTTAATTATTGGCCACAAGCAGTCGGACCAGACTACTTCTTCAAATGGGTTGATATTAAAGAATAATTGAAAAAATACGTGGTATTACAAGCATAAGGCTAATTTTAGTCTTATGCTTGTTTACCATAATAAATAAAATCATGAGTAAAAACGTAATGTTTTTTTATAGGTATCTAATGATTAAGAGAAAAAACATAAGAAGTCAATGGGGATCCTACCACCTATTTAAAAATATAGTAAAGGGGTAGGAAAAAGATGACGAAATAATATAAAAAATAGATTTAAACAATCCCAATAACTTTATTAATTTTTTAAATCTATCTTTTATTAAAACGAGAAAACAAAAGTAAGAAAAAGACAGTCCGGAAGGGGAGGTTAATCATGTTTAAGTATATTTTAAAGCGTCTAGGTTATCTGATTATTACGCTATTTCTAGTTTTAACAGTTAACTTTTTATTACTTCAACTAATGCCAGGAAGTCCATTTGATGGTGAGAAAATGACTGAGGCACAAAAAACAATTTTAGAAGAGAAATATGGATTAAATGATCCAATTCCAACTCAGTATATTCGTTATATGCAAGGTGTATTAAAAGGGGATTTTGGAATTTCATTTAAATTACAAAACCAAGAGGTTACTGATTTAGTTTTAACTCGAATTCCTTATACAATTAAACCAGGGATGTTAGCCTTACTAATTGGGGTCCTCGTTGGAACAACTTCTGGTGCGATTGCAGCTATGAAACGAAATTCATGGGCTGATCATACGATTACCGTTATTTCAGTACTAGGTGTTTCAATTCCATCATTCGTTTTAGCCGCTTTTTTACAATATTTTATTTGTAATAAGTTAGGATGGTTACCTGTTCTTTATCAACCAGCTAATGAACTTCGTGGAATTACAGTGTGGGATGAGATGAAGTCTTTACTTTTACCAGCTATTTCATTAGCAGTTCCAGTTATTGCTTCATTAATGCGTTACATGCGTTCTGAATTAATTGAAGTATTAAATACAGATTATATTTTATTAGCTCGTGCTAAAGGGTTAACAAAATCACAAGTCATCGTTCACCATGCTTTACGAAATGCATTAATTCCGGTTATTACAGTTGTTGGTCCAATGGTTGTTTCGATTATGACGGGAAGTTTAGTCATTGAACAATTTTTCGGAGTACCAGGTCTTAGCCAATTATTATTAAATTCAGTCACAATGACTGATCAATTTTTAACACTTGGAATTGCATTCTTCTATGCGTTCTTATATGTAGTCGTTATTTTAATCATTGACTTACTATACGGTGTAATCGATCCTCGTATTCGTTTAGCTGGAGGTGGAAAATAATGAGTCAAAAAAAATATGATCCAAAATTATTCGAACTAGCCAAAAACTATCAAGGTCAAGGGGACACGATTCAAACAGAAAGTTTAAATTTCTGGCAAGATGCATGGCGTCGTTTAAGACAAAATAAAGCGGCATTAATTTCAATGTATGCCATCGCGCTATTAGTCATTTGTTCATTTTTAGCACCGTTAGTTGGACCAAAACACGCAAACGGTGAAAATGTAAAATACAATCAAACACCTATCTTAATCGATCCTGACACAGGAGCGCAAATTGAAAAAACACGTTTAAGTTATTTGCCACCACGTGTTCCAGGGCTTGAAAACTTAGGGATTTTTGATGGAACAAGCATGAAGCATATGACATCTTTTGATTTATTCGTTGGTAATTCTTTACCACAAGACGTTAGTGCACTTAATACACCTTTAACAAAAAAAGAGTTTGTTGAAGCTTTAGGAATCAAATATCATCCCAATGATTATGACATTATTGATTGGTCTGGTAAAGGTGAAGAGATGGTCATTACGATTCAATTGCGTGGATCATCATCAACTGAAACCGTATCAGTCACTGAATTAATGAGTGATTATTCACCTTATCATAACTTAGAATCATTTACTTTAAGTTCGACAGAATTCGATACGCAAGGTATTCAAATGATTAAAGTTAAAGTAAATGCTTACGTATTAAAAAATATGGAGCACTTATACTTCTACTTTGGAACAGATGAGTTAGGATTTGACGTGTGGACACGTTTATGGACAGGAGTTCAAGTGTCATTATTAATTGGGATTTTATCATTAATTATTGATTTTACAATTGGTATTTTATATGGATCAATTGCTGGATTCTATGGAGGAACAGCGATTGATAACGTAATGATGCGTATCACTGAAATTTTAGGTTCAATTCCAACAACCGTTATTTTAATTATCTTCATTGCTGCGAAGGAAACATTCTTAACGGGAATTCAAAATTTATTCCATATTAAATTATCAGGCGTAACAGGATCATTTATTATCTTAATTACAGCGATGAGTTTAACAGGATGGATTTCAGTTGCTCGTGTCGTTCGTGCACAATATTTAAAATTAAAAGATCAAGAGTTCGTTATGGCTTCAACAACACTTGGAGCAAGTAGTTCACGTATTATTTTTAAACACTTATTCCCAAATATTATTGGTCAATTAGTTGTCATGGCGACGTTCTCAATTCCTGCAGCTATTGCAACAGAAGCGATGTTATCATTTATTGGATTAGGGTTACCAATTCCAATGTCTTCACTTGGGGTTTTATTAAGTGATGGAACAAGTAAAATGACATTTTATGCGTACTTATTATTTGTACCAGCATTCTTTATGGTGTATTTAATGTTAGCGATTAACTTATTTGCAAATGGACTTCGTGATGCGTTAGATCCACGTTTACGCGGAAAATAAGAAAGGGACGGTGATGAGACATGAAGAAAATCTTAGATGTAAATAACCTAAATATCACATTCGATACATTTGCAGGTCCTGTCTCTGCGGTTCGTGGTGTGAGCTTTACTTTAAATGAAGGGGAGACTCTGGCGATTGTTGGAGAATCAGGATCAGGAAAATCTGTAGCGTCTAAAGCGATTATGGGGATATTAGCTGAAAACGGAAAAGTTACAGATGGAAGTATTTTATATACGAAAGAAAATGGTGAAGAAATCGATTTAGCAAAATTATCTGAACGTGATTATCATCAAATTCGCGGAAAAGAAATTGCGATGGTCTTTCAAGATCCGATGACATCATTAAATCCAACGATGACGATTGGTCGTCAAATTATGGAACCTATTATGAAGCATCAAGGTTGCACGAAAGCGGAAGCTAAGGTGAAAGCCGAGGAATTAATTCGCCTTGTCGGAATTACAGATCCAGCTAAACGTATGAAGCAGTACCCACATCAATTTTCTGGTGGGATGCGTCAACGTATCGTTATTGCGATTGCTTTAGCTTGTAATCCACGTGTGTTAATTTGTGACGAACCAACAACAGCGCTTGATGTAACCATTCAAGCTCAAATTTTAGAGTTAATTAAAGATTTACAACAAAAAACAAATGTAGCTGTTATTTTTATCACCCATGACTTAGGAGTCGTGGCAAATGTTGCGGATCGTGTAGCGGTGATGTATGCTGGGCGAGTTTGTGAGATTGGAACAAGTAATGAAATTTTTTATAATCCATGTCATCCGTATACATGGGGATTACTTGCCTCAATGCCTGATTTAGATACAAATGATGAATTACTTTACGCCATTCCAGGAACACCACCTAACTTACTGATTCCACCTAAAGGAGATGCGTTTGCATTCCGTAGTGAATACGCGTTAAACATTGATTTTGAGGAACAGCCTCCGATGTTTAAAGTAAGTGAAACACATTATGCTGCAACTTGGTTGTTACACGAACAAGCACCAAAAGTTACGCCACCAGATGCGGTTTTACGTCTTCGTCAAAAAGGAGGGTATGCGCATGAGTAATCAAGAACGTGAAGTTTTATTAGAAGTTAAAAATTTAAAACAATATTTTAAAATTAATCATCAGACAACCGTTAAAGCGATTGACGATATTTCATTTCAAATTTATAAAGGTGAGACATTTGGATTAGTAGGAGAGTCTGGATCAGGAAAATCAACCACTGGTCGCAGTATTATTCGTCTTTATCAACCAACTGCTGGTGAAGTTATTTTTAAAGGTAAAAATATTGCTAAGAAGTTATCTAAAAAAGAAAAAGCAGATGTATGTCAAAAGATTCAAATGATCTTCCAAGATCCGATGGCTTGTTTAAATCCACGTATGCGTGTGATTGATATTATTGCAGAAGGTATTGATATTCATAAACTAGCTAAAAACAAAAAAGATCGCGAAGAGAAAGTTTATAAAATTTTAGAAGCGGTTGGGCTAAGTAAAGATCATGCCGGACGTTATCCTCATGAATTTTCTGGAGGGCAACGCCAGCGTATTGGAATTGCTCGCGCCTTAATTACAAATCCAGAATTCATTATCGCTGATGAGCCAATTTCTGCACTTGATGTTTCGATTCAGGCTCAAGTCGTTAACTTAATGAATACGTTAAAAAAAGAGTTTGGACTCACATACTTATTTATTGCCCATGACTTATCAATGGTAAAATATATTTCTGATCGAATTGGTGTGATGCATTTAGGGCGTTTAGTTGAGCTTGGAACAGCTGAGGATATTTATGAACGTGCCATTCACCCATATACTCGATCACTATTATCAGCTATTCCGCTTCCTGATCCAGATTACGAACGTAATCGTAAACGTATTGTTTATGATAAGTCAAAAGTTGACTATTATAAAGGAAGTTGGACAGAAGTTGCTCCAGGTCACTTTGTTTTAGGAACAGATGAAGAAATTAAGCAATGGAAAAGCGAATGTTAATTATCGACTACTAAGGGTAAAACCTTAGTAGTTTTTTTAGATATCTACTAAGAAGATAAGGTTATATTTAGATAAAATCAAAATATAATAATATAAGACATTTTCTTTTTTTAGATTAATTTTGATGCAAATGAGTTGAAATTAAACTGAAAGTAAGTATTAAGAGGTTGTATCTCATGGGAGTGTAGTGTAAAATATAAAAGATAGAATATCGCTATCGTCATGGAGGGATATGATGGTTGAAATTTATACATCACCTAGTTGTTCATCTTGCCGTAAAGCAAAAAAATGGTTAGATGAATACGGGATTAAATATATTGAAAAAAATTTATTTGTTACAAAAATTACACGCGAAGACATTAAACATATTTTAGAAAAAACAGAGAATGGATTTGAAGATATTATTTCAACGCGTTCAAAAGCATTTAAAGAAAATAATTTAGATGCCGATGAAATGACAATTAATGAATTACTTGATTTTATTGTTGCAAATCCAAGTGTCTTACGCCGTCCAATTATTGTAGATAAGCATCGTTTACAAGTTGGGTATAATGATGAAGAAATTCGTTGTTTCTTACCACGCGAATTACGTAACGTGATCTATTGCAATAACTGTGATAATTGTAACTGTTCGTATGTTAATGCACTAGAGCGCGCTTTAAGTGATAATTTTATTGAACGTACAAATAAAAGAGGTTAATTAAAACCATTAACCGTTTATAGTAAAAGAAGTAACGAAGTGATTGAGTTACTTCTTTTTTTATGAAAAAAGTAGAAATTTCGATTAACAAAAATCATATTTATAGCGATAGCTGAATACATTTGAATAGTGATCTTTAACATGAAAACAGCAACTAAACAGAAACAGTGATGGATAGTTGTTTTTTATTATGTTTTCAAAACGATGTGGCATCAGGAAGGGGGGAGAGCAGTGATTAATGTGAATGAAGTTTTACATCGTATTATTGCTGAATTTCAAAGAATTGAGCAAGTAACTGCTATCGCCATGGTAGGTTCAAAGTTTTGTAATTATCAAAATGACCTATCAGATATTAGTATAAATGTTTATTATACAGCGCCTATTTCAAAAGAGATGAGAAGTGAAATTCTTACTAAATTTTCAAATGATATTGAATTAAGTGGCACGGATATCGTGGAAACTGATTGTTTTCAACTCAGAGATTTTTGCATTGAAATGACGATTTATTATTTTTGTTTTGAAGAGATTGAAAATAAACTGATTCAATTGATGAAAGACGCGGTGATTAATCAAAAGAATTCGACTAAAGTTGCGTATTTCGTTCATTATTCGAACATTATTTTTGATCGACATGAAAAATTAAATCAACTCAAACAAGACTACACATCTTCTTATCCTGATGAATTACGTCGAAATATTGTTCAGATCAATTATCCTAAATTAAAAAAGGAATCAAAATGTTATTATCATCAATTTGAGCGCGCCTTAAGTCGAAGGGATTTTCCTCATTTAATTTCGTTGCTCAATGATTATTTAACTATCTATATCGATAGTATTTTCGCTCTTAATAAACAGTTTAATCCGGTTGAAAAAAGAGTATTGCAAGTGATGGATGAAACCTGTCCGATTGTTCCTAAAATGTTGAAAGAAAATATTGAGCTTTTGTTTGTGTATGCCAGTCGTTGTGATAAACAGTTACTACAAGTTCTTAGCATTATGATGAATCAATTAGATCATTTGTTGAAAAAAGAAGAACTAGTCTAAAGGAAAATACCCATTGTTTACGTAAAATCTATTGGGTGATAATATGTTAATCGCAAAACAAAACAATCAATTGATTGATTTAAGAAAAATAAAAAATATTGATTTTTCTCAATTAAAATCAGCTTCTGATTATACATGTCCTTACTGTGGCGCAGCTGTTATTTTTAAACATGGAAGAAAACGAAGAGCTCATTTTTCTCATCGGACATCATGCAATTCTAACCATCATCATGAAAGTGAGGCTCATTACACAAGTAAATTCCTATTAAAAAAATGGCTTGATGATCAAGGCGTGACACTGATTAAAATCGAGCATCGATTGCCTTCTATCGATCGGATTGCAGATATTTACTTTGAGTACAAAGGTAAGAAATTTGTATTAGAAATTCAAAAAAGTATGATTGATCAAGTACTATTTGAAGAACGAACAAGAGATTATCAAAAGTTAGGAATTGAAGTTATTTGGATTTTCATAGGAGAAATTCAGGCGCGTGAAAAAACTTACTTATTAAATAAAGTGATGAAACTTCAAAAAGGTAGTCGTATTATTCACTTTAATCCGTTTACTCAAACCTTGACGCTATTTAATCATCTCGTCTGGTTGAGCCAAAAAGAGGTTCAAGGAATGGTTGAAAAAATCCTACTAAATGATTTTTCGCTGAACTCCCTCCTTTCAACAGATACTTATCACGTATCAAAAAATTTAGATGATTGGTTAACCATTAAACAGCAGTTTAGATGCAAAAAGTCATTAAGTTATCAGAGAAATGAACGTGGATTATTAAGATTATGTGCTCCGTTTTTAATTAATTTTTCGCTTCTTCCATCTGTTGTTGGGTGGCCAATTGAGGGAGAGGCTTATCATAAACCGTTATTTATTTGGCAGGGATACGTGGTATTGTGTATTATGTCAGATTATGAAGAACATGATGTTTTTACATTGTCAGAATTACGTCATAAATTAAGAGTTAGATATCATTTGAAAGAATCAAGCGATACTTTAAAAGCATTAAAAGAATATTTGTTACTTTTAGAGTGGTTTGGTATGATTCGTCAACAAGTCGGTTATTATGAATACAATAAGCGTCCCCGCTTATATTCGCAACTTGAACCTTATTTAATAGAAGATCAACAGTTAGGTGAACTTTGGATACAAAAAAACTAGCTTCATTTACTGAAGCTAGTTAATTTATTTTAGAGTAGCCATTGTGGCACGTTTAATTTTATTTTCAGCTGGACGTTTTGGAATGTGATGTTTACTTAATAACTCGTTAAAGATTTTTAAACCTTCGTTATAATCTTTTACTTCATATTCTAATTCAAAATCAATCACTTCACCATAAAAACTCTTATCAAGAACTAAAAGTCCGTCTTCATATGAAACTTCTGCACGCTTCGTTGTTAAATCCGTGATAACACGTAGTTTATTAACATCAATTCCTAACTCTAAAAGTTTGTCATAAACTAATCCTTTGACAAGTAAATGATCATGCTTTAAGTTAGCGTAATCAGATTTTGTAATCAGTTGATTCGTTTCAATTAATCCAACATCAGCTTTTGTTTTTAGTGTTAGTTCATAGGTGTTATTTTTAATACGTACACGAAGAGCTGCTTGATTCTTGTTTAAATCGAAAGTTTTTGTATCAAAATAAACATTTTTTTGTGTCCAAATTTGATTTTCTTCAATAGCAAAGTGTTCAATTAGCTTTTTGTATTCACTTTCATCTAACATGTTTTTAAATTCGATTTCTAGATTTGTTGACATAAACAATCTCACCTCTATTTAATTATGACGTAAAGACATGATATAATCAATGTGTGAAAACAATTTATTAAAATTATTTGAGTGAGACATAACGAATTAAAACTAAAGAGAAGGAGTTAGAGGTGAAGCTAAAATGGATTGGTTAAGTTTTTTTGAGCCGTATGAATTAGCCTTACAAGAATTAAAAATAAATTTACGGGGAATTAGACAACAATACAAAACAAAGGGGCTTCATTCCCCGATTGAATTTGTAGACGGTCGTATTAAAACGATCTCAAGTATCGTCGATAAATTGGATCGTATGGGGTTATCCATTAATGAAATTGATCGCGTTTATGATATCGCAGGAATTCGTATTAATTGCCAATTCGTAGAAGATATTTATATGGTGGTTGAATTATTAAAAAAACGTCAAGATTTAGAGATTGTTGAAACACGTGATTATATTTTACATCAGCGAGCAAGCGGTTATCGATCATATCATATTCATGCTTACTATCATTTAGAAACGATAGATGGAATGAAACGTGTGATGGTTGAGTTTCAAATTCGTACGCTTGCCATGAATTTTTGGGCGAGTATTGAGCATTCTTTAAATTATAAATATGAAGGTCAAATTCCAGTCGTCATTAAAGATCGACTTAAACAAGCAGCAGAAGCAGCCGCCTGGCTTGATGGACAGATGTCAGAAATCCGTGATGAAATTGCAGAAGCACAAAAAACATTTGAGAAACGTCAAAATGATGAATTTAGAGTGGTTGAACCCCCAGCGAGTTTAGTGACTTTAAATGAAGATTATTTAATTAAGAAACACAAAGGAGAATAGTATGAAAGTAGCGATTTACGCCAATGAGCGTGAACACTCTCAACAAGTGAAGGAACAATTGGAGTTAAAATTAAAAGAAGCCCATATCGAACTAGATCATGAAAATCCAGAAATTGTACTGACCATTGGTGGTGATGGAACAGTCCTTCATGCGGTTCATCATTATTTAGATCAAATTGAAAAAGTTAAATTTATCGGGATTCATACCGGTCACTTAGGGTACTATACGGATTGGTTACCTGATGAGTTAGATGAATTAGTTCAATTTCTAAAACAAAAGCAATCACGTATTAGTAAGTATCCGCTACTTTCAATTATGCTTTGTGAAGATAAAACGTGTCATCAATTGTATGCCTTTAATGAAATGACGCTATTAAATGCTTTTCGAACACAACATTTAAATGTCACGATTGATGACTTATTTTTTGAATCTTTTCGTGGAACAGGGGTTTGTATTTCTACGCCTACTGGAAGTACAGCCTATAATAAATCATTAGGTGGAGCAATTATTTATCCAAGTTTAAAGGCATTTCAAATGACTGAAATTGCATCCATTAATAATAATGTTTTTAGAACCATTGGATCGCCGCTCATTATCCCACATGAGCAGGTTGTGACACTTAAATCTGAGAATTTTTCTGATGTAACAATTACTCGAGATCATTTATATGAAACATATCAAAATATTGAAAAAATTAAAGTGACGTTATCTAATCGACACGTCACCTTTGTTAAGCGTCGAGATGTTTCATTCTGGGGACGCGTCAAAGATCATTTCTTATAGGAGTTACAGCATGAGTTTACAGTTAACCTATCAAATTAGTTCGGATGAACAAGGCATGTCTCTTTTAAATTTTTTGAAAAAACAAGAAATTTCAAAAAAAGCAATTGTTGCGACTAAGCATCGAGGTGGAGATTTAACAGTTAATGGTCAACATCAAACGGTTCGATATATTTTACAAGAAGGGGATATCTTAACGGTTATTTTTCCACCAGAGGAGCGTAGCGTCGGGCTTTCTCCCTATGAATATGAGTTAGATATTATCTTTGAAGATGAGTATTTATTAGTGATTAATAAACCCGCTGGCATTCCAACGATTCCATCTATTCGTCACCCGCACGAAACGTTGGCTAATGCACTGATTCACTACTACAATGAACAAGGTATTCATTCGACGATTCATTTTGTCAATCGTTTGGATCGAGATACTTCTGGTTTGTTAGTCGTTGCTAAATATCGTCATATCCATCATTTGATGACAAAAGATGTGAAGCAAATTAAAAGAAAATATTTTACGCTAGTGAAAGGACATCTTAAATCTTCATTTGGAACGATAAAAGCCCCGATTGCCAGATTACAAGAGGGGAATGTTAAACGTGGAGTGTGTGAAAGCGGAGACGAAGCGATTACGCATTATCGTGTGATGACTTTTGAAGGTGAAAATACATTGGTAGAATGTGAGCTTGAAACGGGACGTACGCATCAAATTCGCCTTCATCTCGCTTATTTAGGACATCCCTTAGTTGGAGATACATTATACGATGAAACATCCATAACGCTAGATGAGGGGCATTTGTTACATAGTTATTATGTGAGTTTTATTCACCCCATTACTAAAAAGGAATACTGTTTTCAAACTGATCTTCCTAATCGATTTAAATTATAAAAAAAGTGAGCCAATTCATGGCTCGCTTTTTGATTTAGTAACGATATCTCATGCTAGAGTAACCACCAACGATGCTAATTACTTGATATCCAGACGGTTCTAGCATCATACATGCTCGATAACTTTCACCACCATGAGCACAGATCAAGTAATAAGTATCTTGACGATTTAAGTAACGTTCCGGATACATGACAAGTGTTTGATAAGGAATGTTAACAGCAGTTGGAAGATGGGATTGAGCAAATTGATAAGGATCGCGAATATCGATAATAATTGGATTTGAATTCATCATCTGACTTAATTGAGTCATCGAAATACTTCTTGGCATAATAGACCTCCTTTTGTTCATCGCGTAAATCGTTTTTTATCTTTCACACGGGCGAAACAGTTATTTTGCCGGAATCTAAAAAATGATATACTTAATATATCTTATGAGGGGGGGAGCGAGGATGTTATATGCTTTTACAAATAAAAGAGCTTTATAAAGAGCAATGTGTGATTGATGAAATGCCAGATTATCCAAATGATTATTATTGGTTTAAAGATGAAGGGAATCATTTAGTCGGAATAAAAAAAAACATCTCAACATCAGAGAAAAAACTATTAGCATTACTTTTTAATGAAATTATCTCCATCGATTTCGATCAACAAACGAGATTATTTTGGTTAGAGCTACTTTTATATGGAAAAACGAAGTTGTTAGACAGGATCAAAGCCTCTGATAAATATATGCGATTTATCTTTTTTCATCATAATTTTGACTCTGAGTTAAAAATTCAATTTGAACAGTTAATTAAAAGTTTTAATGAAACGTTTATTGTTTTATTTATCGATCGTGAATATGGTGTGATTTTAGATTTTACTAAGCGGGGCGAATATGACATCCAAGAATTTGAGGAAATTGCTAAAGCGATTAATGAAGATTTTTATTATAATACGAATCTATATAAAACCATCGAATATCAAATTAATGAAACTATTTCTTCATCCTTTTTAAAAGAGTTTGATCTTTATAAAACGTATCGAAATCGACACAAGTTAATTATGGAACAGCAAGAGCTTCTATTACAGTATATGATTCTAACAGTAGATGATTACGACGGATTTACTGAAGTGTCACAAAAAATTGAAGGATTAGCCTATGATCTCATAGAGGTTGTGAAATGTTATTTAGAAAATAATTTTAATTTATCAGTGGGAGCTAAATGTTTATATATGCATCGAAATACATTCATGAATAAGTTAGAGAAATTTATTCAGGTGACGGGGTTGAATGTAAAGGAGTTTAAAGATGCGGTCGTTGCATATTTAATCATTAAAAATATCGAATTAAGACGTAATGTGTAATGGTAATAGGCAAGATGCACAATGTATTAATTGGAAATTTGTGCATGTTGTTCATTGAAAATAAATCGTTTACATTTTATAATTTAACTATACCAAGAGGGAGGAATTAAAAATGGCTGAGTTAAAATTGAAAAACATTTATAAAATTTATGAAAACAATCCAAATCCATCTGTAACAGATTTCAATCTAGATATTGCAGATAAAGAGTTTATCGTATTCGTTGGACCTTCAGGGTGTGGGAAGTCAACGACATTACGTATGATTGCAGGATTAGAAGAAATCTCTAAAGGGGAATTTTATATTGATGGTGTCTTAATGAATGATGTGGCACCAAAAGACCGTGATATTGCGATGGTATTCCAATCATATGCGTTATACCCACATATGAATGTTTATGATAATATGGCGTTTGGATTAAAACTACGTAAAATTCCAAAAGATGAAATTGATCGTCGTGTAAAAGATGCTGCACGTATTTTAGGATTAGAGCAATATTTAGATCGTAAACCAAAGGCGTTATCAGGGGGACAACGTCAACGTGTGGCATTAGGACGTGCCATTGTTCGTGATGCAAAAGTATTCTTAATGGATGAACCTTTATCAAACTTAGATGCTAAATTACGTGTGGCCATGCGCTCAGAAATTATTAAATTACATGATCGTTTGGCAACAACAACGATTTACGTTACTCATGACCAAACAGAAGCGATGACAATGGCTTCTCGTATTGTTGTTATGAAAGACGGAGTGATCCAACAAATCGGATCACCAAAAGAAATTTATGATAATCCACGTACTGTTTTCGTTGGTGGATTTATCGGTTCACCTGCGATGAACTTTATCACTGGTAAAGTATCAAATGGATATTTTATTGCTGATAACTTAAAATTCCGTATTCCAGAAGGAAAATTTAATACGTTAAAAGAAAAAGGATATAATGAAAAAGAAGTAATCTTCGGTATTCGCCCAGAAGATATTCATGATGAATTAATTGTAGCGGATACGTATGTAGAAGCAAAATATACAGCTGAAATTGAAGTCGCTGAGTTATTAGGACATGAGTCTATTTTATATACAACATTAGCGGGACAACAATTAGTCGCTAAAGTTGATGCTCGTTCTGATATTCGCATGGGAGATAAATTAGAATTAGCCTTAGACATGAATAAATGCCACTTCTTCAATGTTGAAACAGAAGAAGTGATTCGATAAATTTTATTAAACACACATCACACTTTTATAACGATAAAAAGCTATCTCAAAAGAGATAGCTTTTTTCATTTACTCAAATAAATTGAAAAATAGAGGGATTTAATGTGACTACTAGGTTAAAACCGTTCATAACTCAAAAAGACTGATTACTTTTAGAGTGATCAGTCTTTTAATAAATATTTATTCCACAATCATAAAGAGAAAAGCTACGAGTTCGTTTCACTCTCTACGTAGCACAGGGGACCCAGCCCTACCAG
>artificially_reared_2__coassemble_567_pt1 | contig 18205 bp, 13 predicted proteins | sample artificially_reared_2__metabat2_low_PE_015 | metagenome-assembled genome bin artificially_reared_2 | reverse complement strand
CCAAGCTAGTTAATAAACCCTCTAACTTTTCATAAAAATACAGACCTTACTTTATTTTTATATTTGATGAAGTATTATCGGGTTAAATTTCGACATTTTCAAACATTCTGATGACTATTTTTAACTATTTCACCTCTACAATAAGTAAATATATTCCAAATAATGATATGAAGCCTGTAATTTTTGATGAAGTATAGGTTTATTTTTAAAAGTATAGTAAAATGGAATCAATCAATTAAAGACTAGGAGTTAGATGAATGCAAGCAGAATGGAGAATCGAATTAGATACAAACGTATACGGATGTTATGAAAAACAATTAACGATTGACGAAGGTGAAACAACACGCTTAGCAACCGACGAAGAGTATCATAACTTTTTACAAGAATTAATGACAGTCGAGATAGATGAATTAAAAGACGCTTATTTAATTGAACGACTTGATTTATTTCGTCAACATTTTGAAGCTTTAAATTTCGAAACTGAATTCTTTCACGCTTGGAATGAAGTGGCAGCCAACAGTTATACCGAATACGCAAAAATTGAACATAAAGAAAATAAAGATCTTGTCGCGACTTATAAAGTCATTACTTTACAAGGACTCTCTGAAACTAATGAAATTATTGATGTTGTTGGGGAAATCGAATCAATTCCTCCAAAACAATATGAGATTGCTAAAGATTCAAAAATTGGATCGATTAAACTTCAGTTATTAGATATGGGAATCACTGAAATGAAAGCATAATAAAAAGACGGACTTCTAAGAAGTCCGTCTTTTTATTCTTGTTCTGTTGTCGCTTGCTTACGACCGTAGAAAATATCTGAATCAATTTGATTAAATGATTTTCCAACTAAAACTGCCGTTACTAACGTTCCATTAACATTTAACATCGTACGACCCATATCTAAGATTGGATCGATTGCAATAATTCCTGCAACTAATGGGAAGTATTCACCTAATCCCATTCCTGATAAAACAACTGAAATCGCCATTGTCGCAGACCCAGGTAATCCTGCAATTCCAAATGAAGCTAAGGCAATCATAATGACAAGCATGATAATGAATGTCATATCAATTGGTGTACCTGTCATATTAGCAACCATAATAGCAACCATAGCTGGATAAATTCCTGCACATCCGTTCATCCCAGCATTCGACCCTAAGCTCCCAACAAATGTCGCTATCCCATTATCTAGTCCAACATTATCCGTTAACTTTTCAATACTAACTGGTAATGTTCCAAGAGAAGAACGTGACGTGAAAGCTAAAACTAAGGCATCTAACACATTTTTTACATAACGGAATGGATTTAATCCATTGACGGCAATTAAAATTAAATGGACTCCAAACATGACAGCAACTGCTAAATAAAGAGCAATAATAAAGTCAAACACCTCAGCTAATGCTGCGACCCCACGACCAGCGATAGTATTCGCTAATAATGCAATAACCGCATAAGGCATCCACTTAATAATCGTCATAGCTACACTTAAAATGATCTTATAAAAAGCTTCGACTAAATCGATAAATGGTTTAACAATGTCATAATATTTTTTAGTTTGACGTTTCGTTGCTAATCCTAAAAAAGCAGCAAAGATAACAACCGCTACGACATTTCCACTTGCCATAGCCTCAACTGGATTAGATGGAATTAATCCTCTAAGTGTATCGACTAAAGAACTAACCTCACGAATAGAAGCATCTCCAGCGATTAAATTGGAACCAACACCTAGTTGGAACGCATTTCCAACAATAAGTCCAATAATCGCGGCAATAGCTGTTGTCCCAACTAATGTTCCAAGCGTACGAGCCGTTAATTTCCCTAAATTCTCGCCTTGTTTCATGTTAATAATGACACGAATAATTGAAACGAAAATTAATGGAACAACTAACATTTTTAATAAATCCATAAATCCGTTAGCGAATAAACCGTACCACTTATTAATTTCAGCGATAAAAGGTACTTCTAATGGGGCATCAGGAAATCCTCCAACAAATTGAATGAGTAATCCTAAAACTAAACCAATTCCTGTGGCGCTAAGCATTCGAGTTGAAAATTTAACTTTTTTCTTCTCTAATTGCTTCATTACAAAGAAAAGCCCTAACAAGATCGCAATAAAAATTAACGTTTTAACATCTGTTAAATATAAAAAGTCTTTAAAAAATGAACTTTGCATGAGTCACTCTAACCTCCAATAACTTAATTAGGAATGACTTCTTTCGAAGTCTCCCCTTATCCCTTCACTACTTCTTAAAAAACCAAATGTCTTCCCAATTCATTCCCCATTTTCTCTTCCATCATTTAAACGCTTCACCATGACTTTTTAGTTCAGAAAGAGTGAATGATATTAGTTTTAATGAAAACTTAAATAAATGGTTAACCTATCATCCTCATAAAAAACTAGACTTTATCATTTTATGATTCATTTCATGTTTAGTGCTAAATTAAAACTCCTTCATTTAACCTTAAAAATCACTGTGATCCTCTCATTTATGAGTAAGCAGTAGGTTGCTTATGACCATTCATTTGAATCTATCATTTGAAATTCCCCTATTTACGACTTACCAGCTCATTTTTAATAATAAACCATCTCATCTTGATACGATCTCACGACCGTTTTAAAATGAACTGAATTAATCCAAAACAAGACATGGTATTTTCTCCTCTTATTACCTTACATGATTTGAACTATTTTTTCAATATGGTATGAAACTCTAAACTTATTTTTCATTCCCCCATCATTGAAATCATTTTTATAAGAGCTTTATTACTATCATAAAGGATTTATCTTTTATTTGCCACTTTATCGCTTATAAAAAAATCTCATTCTATGCATGGTAAACATTTTTGTGACTCTTTTATTGCCAACGCATCGTTGAAAGTTCCGTAGAATGTAGACGTTCAACGTATAATCCAATGATAAACTCATCTCTTATCTCACGGTTGGCCATCATATACTGACCATAAAGAGATTTTAATTGTTTTTGCTCCTCTTCTGACTCTACAGCATAAAGTTGCATGTTACAAGGGCGCTTTAATAAATTAGCACCAATGTACATTTTTTCATCAATAATATAGACGGTTGGTAAAAACTTTAGAAAACTATCCGCCATGACCTTAAAATTAGTTCGACGCTTAATTTGTGAAACCAATATATCTGTTTTATGTTTTAATAAAAGATATAAACATCCACAAAGCGTTATGACCACTAAAAACATTAAAAGTTTCATTGCTTGGATCGCCTGAACCCCCACAAATAAAAAGCTAGCGACAATTAAAAAAAGGAAACACCAAGTTTTTAAGGTTTTTATTCGCTTTTCTTTTTTTAAATCAATTTCAATTTGCACTGATTCATATAAGACACGATGAAACAACGCTAAAAATTCATCATCTTCTAAGTCTAAAACCTCACGTGAGGTAACAATATTCGCTTTAAATGAAGTTGGCAACTGTAAACTAACAAAAAGATCGGGATTAATCTCTGAAACGTATAGTTCGAGCTTACTTTTCGCCTGTCTTAGTTGTTCAAGCACTTCATTCATTGAACATGCTCGTAGTGATCGATAATTTGATAAATCCATCCTCTAGCCATCCTTCCATCCTAATTACATACTAGTATGGACATTTAGCATAAAAATATCCAAAAAAACCAATTATTCAAACTTCAATTGAGTCTAAAATTACATCTATCTTACTCATTAACCCTTTAGTCAAAAGCAAAAGAATTATCAAAGATATATCTATTTTTAAATAGATAATTCGATATAAAAAGAGCAAAACTACTCGCTAGTTTTGCTCTTTTTTAGAAGTTTCACTTCTTCATAATAGATGATTCCCCCTCATCATGGAGCTAGTCAGAAAATCATAAATACTATGACACATTAACGCGTTGAACTCTTTTTTGATTTCTATCAGTTAAACTAGACTTAGCCTGTCTAATGATCCTTTTTAGATGGTCGCTTCAACAAACGTTCAACAAAAATTGCCATTGCCCCATCCCCTGTTACATTCGTTGCCGTTCCAAAACTATCTTGTGCTGCATGAAGCGCAATCATTAATGGAATTTCTAATGTTTTAAAACCTAGCATCGACTCTAATAAACCTAATGCTGCCATCACCCCACCACCAGGAACTCCAGGTGCTGCAATCATAATGACACCTAGCATCAAAATAAAGGGGAAATACTGCCCCAACGTTGGTGTTTGCCCATTCATAAAGAAAATAGCCATTGAGGTTAATACAAGAGTCATGGTATCCCCTGCAATATGAATCGTTGCTGATAAAGGAATCACAAATTCACAAATCTCTTCATCCACCTGATTAGATTTTGTACATTCAAGTGTTACCGGAATCGTTGCTGCTGACGATTGTGTTCCAACAGCTGTTAAATAAGCAGGTAACATATTTTTTAGTAACTTTAATGGATTTTGTCGCTTAATTCCACCAGCAACTGTATATAAAAGCAGTAAATAAGCCACTTGAAGTATGAATAACACTACATATACCATTAAAAAAGATTGAATGGTTACAAAAATCTCACCACTATAACTTAGCTCTGAAAAGACCGATCCGATATAAAATGGAACAAGTGGAACAATCACTTGACTGATCACCCCCATCATAATCTCACTAAAATCATGACAAACCTTTAAAAGTGGACTTTCAGTTTTAGACCCTAACCCAATTCCAAGTACAAAAGCAAAAACTAACGCACTCATCACACTCATCATAGCTGGAATTTCAATCGTAAAAATGGGTGAAACGGTTGCCCCTTCATTCGGTAAAATCCCTACTTTACCCATAAATACTGGTAAAAAAATGTGTCCAATGATAAAAGCAATGAATCCAGCACTAATCGTTGAAAGATAGGCAAGTCCTGTCGTTAATAACAATCCTTTTCCAGACTCTCTACCAAGAGAGGCAATCCCTGGAACAATTAGCCCAATAATAATTAAAGGAATCACAAAGGATAAGAAGGTCCCAAATAACTGGCGAAACGTAGCCATAATTGCAATTGGCCATTCTATATTGCTGGTCTGACAAATCACCCCCAGACTAATTCCGATAACAAGCCAAATCATAATACGCGTAATTAACGGTAATTTTTTCATATTTCTATCCTCCTTTTTCTCTATTAATGATTGATACTATTATCACTAAAAAAATAAAAAATTTCAAACTTTTTTCCAAAAAAAAGAAAAATTTACTTTTAACTACCACTTTTTAAGCCAATGAGTTCTTTGTTAGTGAAAAACACTTCTTAACTTTCAAGGATTCGTGGTTAGATAATAAAAAAACTTAGAGGAATTCTCAGCCCTTTTACTTATTTCCCCAATTTTCTTAATATCATTCTACTACTCATTAACGACTTTGATCGACTGTATCTTTTCTTGATTTGATTGATTTAAGTAATCAAAGTAAGCATTTGTCTCGGAAATAACGACTTTACTTAACGCCACAATGGCAATTAAGTTAGGAAGGGCCATTAAGCCATTCACAATATCTGCGATTAACCAAACCGCTTCAAGTTGTAAAAAGGCACCTGCACCTACCATGAAAACAAACAGAAGTCGATACGGTTTAATACTTTTGACACCAAATAAAAACTCACAACAACGTTCCCCATAATAGTTCCATCCTAAGATCGTTGTAAATGCAAATAACGTTAAACAGACCATTAAAAGAACTGATCCTAACGGAATCCCAGCTATGGTTGGAAGAACTGAGTTAAAGGCCGTCTCTGTTAACGCCGAAGCAGCCACACCTGGTGTTTGCCATACGCCAGTGACAATTAATGTTAATCCCGTTAATGTACAAATCACTAAACTATCAATAAACGTTCCTGTCATCGAAATTAATCCTTGTTCAGCTGCCCACTCTGTTTTAGCCGCTGCCGCTGCAATCGGCGCACTTCCAAGTCCAGATTCATTTGAAAAGACCCCACGAGCAATCCCATTTCGAATCGCCATTGACACTGTCGCTCCAGCAAACCCTCCAACCGCTGCTAAAGGCTTAAAGGCACTTTCAATAATGAGCTTAAAGGCTGGCACGATTGAAGCATGATGAGTCGCTAAAATCGTTAAGCAAATGATTAAATAAGAAATCGCCATAACTGGCACCACTTTTTCTGCCACTTTTGAAATCGAGCTAATTCCTTTAAAGGTAATAATTCCAACTAAGACGGCTAATGCAATTCCCACTCCCTCAGCGGGAAGATGTAAGGTACTTTCAATACTTGAAGTAATTGCATTCACTTGCGTAAAAGTTCCCATTCCAAGTAGGGCAACGAGCACCCCACTAAAAGCAAAGAAACTCGCTAACGGTCTGAACTTTTCACCCATCCCGTTAATAATATAATACATTGGTCCACCTGCTACTTGACCGTTGGCATCGATTTGACGATATTTAATCGCTAAAACACCTTCTGCATATTTAGTTGCCATTCCAAAGAAAGCGGCTAACCACATCCAAAATAAAGCACCTGGTCCTCCCGCTGCAATCGCAGTCGCCACGCCAATAATGTTTCCTGTTCCAACGGTCGCCGCTAAAGCGGTACAAAGCGCTCCAAATGATGAAATATCGCCCTCACCTGATTGCTCTTTTTTAAAGATTAACTTTAAGGCATGAGGCAGTTTTAGTAACTGAATGCCTCCTAATCGGATGGTTAACATAATGCCTGTTCCAACAAGTAAAATGAGTAGAGGTGGTCCCCACACAAAACTATCTAACTGATCTAAGTATTCAATCATCATTGATCGTCTCCTTTTTTTACACCCAACTGGTTGCCTAAAAAAGAAGGGATTATCTTTTTTAAGAAGTTAAACTCAACGAATTCATTAAAAAAGGGCCACCTAAAACAAGATGACTCTGAAGTTCACATTAACGAAAAATTGAGTTCACTAAAAAAGCGTCTCAAAAAAGTCGATAATATCCCTGTCCTTTTGCCTGAGAGATTGAGCATCACTGCCTTGCCCCTTCGGCGCCTAATAAATAGGTCTCTCCAGAGTTCCGTCCACTTTACAGTCCTCACTTGTCATCAAGTACCTGAGAGTATGACTCCTTCGGTGTTCCCATTGGGACACTCTTCTATAAAGCTTCAACCGGTGTATCTTATATTTTTTCTATACTTTTATCTTACTTCGTTCGTCAAAAAAATGCAAGAATAAAATTTACGATCAATCATGAACCACTTAAAAATCGATTCAAAACGTTGCAGTGACATCTCACTTTGTTTTTTATTCACTCTGATAAGTTGGAATAACTACCAAAACAATGCCAATCACAATAAATAAAATAGGGATGACAAAACGAGAAGCTAAAAGCGTCCAACTCGATAAAAGTAATAAAGTGCCAATCGCAATTCCAATGACATTAGAACGTCTCATGCCAAATTCTAATAAATGCGTTATGCAAGGAATGATGATAAAAAATGGCCAGCAACTACTGAAAAACAATTCAAACTTCCAAAGACCTAAAGATTCTCCCAAAAATCCTAGTCCCATTATGATAAGGACTGTTCCAAAAAACAGATCACGACCTCTTCACTTCATACCCGTCCCTCCTTTAAGAAAAGCATATGCAACTAGACTCAATCTATGTCAGCGTTAACTCTCATGCTTAATGAAATGAATTATAATAACCAAACACATCATTATAAAGGAAACGACTTTCGCCTAAAAAGGTACCTTTTTTAACTTCATCACATATGATGTACTAACTTGTTGTTAAAGGAGGAGTGCCCATGCTTAAAATCTTTTCAAGCTCAGAAGGAGAAGAGGTTTTGGTGAATACAATCAACGACTGGCTGAAAGATCATCCTAATGTCTACATTCAGTCCTTTAACTACCATACCTATCATAAAACGACGTTTGCCAGTGAAGACCAATTAATTCATAGCTTTATTATTAATTATATAATCTCAAACACTTAAAAAGAAGATGGCGACTTAGTCATCTTCTTTTTAAGCAATTTCAATAGAAAGTTGTTCGATTTCTACTTGGTTATTTTCACCTTTTAGTTCTTGAAGTAATAGATATAATTCTTCTTTTAAAGCGCGACGTCTTGGAAACATTTGAATGAGTGAATGAATAAAGGCTTCGAGCTGATTTAGTGTTGTATAAGCACTAAATTGTCTTAAAATCAGACAAATTCGACGATAAGCGACTCTATTCATCGCCTGCTTTGTTTCCTCACAAATATACTGTTCATATAACTCACAAACCTCAAGAGGATAATCATCAAAAAGAACCTTAGCATACACTTCAATCGTTGATAGATGTTCTCGAATGTACTCAACCATCTCTTCCTTATCGTTCTCAAACTCTATGAGTTTTAAGTAGATGGATGAATCATTTGTCGACTTTAATCGATTCTTTAATGACTCATAAAACGTCAGAAAGCTTTCATGATAAAGATCTTTTAACACGTCATAATACGACATGTGACCTTCTAAAAACAACGCCTCAGCTAACTGCTTCATGTCCTCGACTTGATTTAACTTTTCATAAATGAGATAGCGAGTTTCTTTTAACGAAAGATCGTATTGATAACCTTCTAATGATTCAAGCGTCAAAACAAGTAACAATGCCTCATCATATGCCTCTTTTTGAATCAATTGTTCGAGTCGATAGATTTGTAATCCTTTAATTTGATGATACTGATCTAAAAAGTGAATGGCTTCTTCCCCACTGTAACGAACCAACAACTCATACCAACATTGGTACAACGAAGATTTCATTGTCTCATCAACAACGTCTACCTTCTCTTTTAGGTAGTTCATAATGAGTGATAGATATTTTGGATGACGTCCATATTCAAAAATAAGATCAAGTAATTCAAAATCAATGTTAGTTGTTGCCATTAACTTGTTCATTAAGAAATTAAAAACGTCATGTGCGGCACATTCATCATCAAGGGCTTGAAAAACTAGACTTTGTAGAAGGGCATGAAGTTCACCTAAAAAATCGGCAAAAACAGCATTTGTATCATCGAGTTGTTCATTCATTCCCGCGCATTCTTCTCGTAACAAAAGCGCCATCTCACATTTTAACACCATCATATGAGAATCTGGTAATTGATTAATTTTCATCATTAACGCACTCAAATCATTCGTTAATCGCTCAATTGCTTTTCCAAAAATGACATGACCGAAATGAAGATGTTTAGCCACAATTCCCTCTAGTTCTAACTCAAACTGAGCCAATAAATCGCTATGTTTTTGATACGTCATCAAGTGCTGATAGACCTTCACATCATAGCCTGCAACTTCTGCTAACTCATGAACTAATGTCTCAACAGGCAACGTTTTAAGTAGTTGAACAAGCTCACTTTCTTTTGGTTTAAAGGAAATAGACAGCGCATAAAAAGCTGCGACTTCATGTTTACAAATCGGTCCTCCTTTAAACGGACAATTACAGTGATAAGAAAGCAGCGTTCCATTTGAATCAAGCCAAACATTGACTTTATAATTCTCATGACCAACGACTAAAACTTCATAATGACCTTCATGAACACATTGTTTTCCTAATACATGACCTTCTTTAAAGTAATGATAGCCACGCTTTAAAATCACCTTATCAACTTCTTGTTTAAAATTAGATAGCTTCATAAACCATCACCTCTTTTCAAGAGATAGCTTATTATGGGGTATTTTGTCGATTTATCATACATAAAAGGAATGAGGTCTTCACTTAATGATTCAAAGAACATGACTGTATAAAACAATGAGTCTGTCACTTCTAATAAAAAACATTTTAATCTAAAATGGAGTGTCCTACGTGATTTAGTTATTAAATCATTTAATCTTACGAAACAGATATTTTCTCATCGACTGAAACAACTAAAGCTAATCAATAAGAGGGATATCTAGTGAATATCAAAAACCTTAGAAAAATAGGCTCTTTTAGTCCACTTTTCTAAGGTTTTTAAATTTATTAATTTTTAGTCTTTTAATAATAAGACGTGTTTTAAATTTATAACGGTTTAACTTCTTTTCTTTGAAATACACTCTGTAATCGTTTGAATTTTATGATTGAGCAAAATAATTTCTAATAACTGATCAGCCATTGATTTCATCTGTTCCATCTCGATACATGATTTTGATAACTGTTGTTTTCGATTCTTTTGTTCATCCATTAATGTACGCTTGATTTCCATCAAGCGAGTTCGCTCTCTAACAAGTTGTTCTAATCCTAGTCGCTGATAATGTTTCATTAATCTGCCTCCATGCCTTTAGTTTAGAACATAAAGGCTGAAACTATGCAACTCTTCATCCAACAACCTCATAAATATCGAGAAGAGGATTTCATAATCATCCAGCCGAACATTTTACTGTAAAGATGATCCACTTTCACGCTAATCATTTGCTCTTTGGGAATGCTAATTCGAGCGACGCCTCCATCTTCAATCGTAATGTTATTTTTATCCATTTCATAAACAGTTCCATAAATCTTTTGAGAATTATGGATTTCAACTAAAACTAAATCACCGACTTTCACTCGATGTCGAGCAATAAAGCTGTGTGAAAAGACAATCCCTTCATTTTTTAATACATCATCATTATAAACAATACGAACTGGTAGTATACGATAATAAGTGAACGGCCAACCGATTAGTAAGAGTGCCAATAAAAATGTGATTCCATATTGAATGATTGCTTCTTTGCGTTTTTCTTCTTTAGTAGGAATGTATTCTTCATACAAATGAGCATCTTCATCTTTAATAACACCTAACCAATCTAAAATCTTATCTTTCATCCCGCTTCCTCCCTTCTCTCATTGTATGATATTACCAAAAACTAAGCATCATTTCAACTCTCACTTACCTCAATGAAACTAAAAAAGATGTTAGACAATTCGTCTAACATCTTTTTCTAATCTAAATGAATTTCATCATCAACAATGCGTCTTAAATCTTCAGAAGCCGTTAATTCACGTTTATACTTACTCTTAACACTGGATTCATCTAACTTCAACTCTTGGCGTAAACGAATAGAATCATAAAATAAACTTAAATTATAAATCTCTTTTAAGACACGAACCGATGGATAGTATTCCTTTTGAATAAAGCGTTCAAGTTGTTCAACTTCACAACATGGAATTTCGTCAATACTTTCCACCTCAAAATGAGCACAAATCTGTTGGCGAAGATCGGCTTTAATTTTTGACTTCACCGCTATCTTTTTTGAAGCATAATCATAAAACTGCTCTGCCTGTCTTGGAAACTTACAATTTAACTCAAACGACTGACAAAACTTATTCTTCTTAAAGGCTTCCTTAATTCTTCCTTCTACAAAATCCCGACTTAAACAAGAATCTACAACTTTTTTCATTGTTTCACCCCTCGATTCATCATTTACTGTAATATACGCAAATGACCGGGCAAACGTACCAAAATTACTTAAGATCAATTTTACAATAAGAAAAGAGCAAAACTACTTTCTAGTTTTGCTCTTTTCTTATTTGTTTCACTTCTTCAACAGATAATCCTGTTTTCAATGAAATGATTTCATCATCTAACACATCTAATAAATTTTTAGCAATTTCTACTTTTTCTTTTTTTGCCCCTTTTTCTTCTGCATAGGCTAAAGCACTGACCTCATTTAATCGCGATTCTCGACGTTTTTCATATCGTTCTCTTTCTTTACGATCGCCACTTAATCGAACTAATTCAGCCTTCGCTTCTTTAATATCTGCTTCAACTTTTTCTAATTCCTGAACTAAATCACTATCAGGTTGATTAATAAAATATAACCACGCTTCTAACTTACTTTTAACCTCTTCGACACGTTTCACATCTTTCATTTTTTTTAACTCAATAAAGTGTAACTCCATCACATCGGTTAATTCTTCATTCGTTTCACAGTCTTTCAAACGATAAACACTATGGAATTTATTATGATCTAATAAATTAAAATCCAATAAGTTGATACAGATTGTTCTTGATAATTTTTGATAGTTGTCTCCATTTTCAAGTTGTCCCTCATATAACTTACTCCAATAATATAAGCTACGTTTGATCATATTGTATTCATCTTTTAGCTGAATTTCAATATTGATATACTCCCCTTTATTCGTCGTTGCTTTGACATCCAATCTACTTATTACCCCATTAATTGATGGCACCTGCTCTGCAGGATGGGGACCCCACTTATCTTCTAAATGACTTTTTTCAATCGTTGTATCTTTTAACATGACGGATTTAATGGGGTCAACTGGATTTAAGACTGCATTTAAAAATGAAATTAACACATTAGGATGATCTTCATTCCCAAAAATGCGTTTAAAAACAAAATCCATCTTTGGTGGTAACAACGCTAGAGTCATAAGCTATCAAACCTCTCTTTCTTCTCTGTAGCTATCTAACAATTCCCCTTCATATTGCTCTATACTCGTAATACCCTCATTTAAAATTTGTATTTATTTCACAAAGTTCGTTCACTGTTTTAAAAAAATAATAATGCTCTATTCACTTCAAAAAACAAAGATATCGTAGCCCCCCAAAAATATATAATTATCTTTTATTTCATATTCGTACATTGAAGTTCGGCTTGTTCAAGAACTTGGTTGATGGCTTTTTCGCTTTTGTTTGGTGGATAATCGTACTTTCTTAACAGGCGTTTGATTTTAGTACGCATTTTGGCTTGTGCTCGTTCACTTTTATACCATTCGTCTCCTGTTTCTTGGATGGTTTCATAAATAACTTTGGCTAAATCTTTTGCAATGAGTAATAAAACTTCACGATCCATGCTTTCTAAAATTTCTAAATCGTCGGTTAAGACATCAAAGAAGGCTTTTTCTTCATAAGTTAAATGAAGTTGTGTTCCTTCTTCAATCGAGACTAAAATCGCATCTTTTAATTTAATTAATTCCTCTAAGACAAGATACACATCTTCTTGATCGTGACGATTATTATATTGTTCTAAGATACGTTGTAGTTTTTCTGAGAATTCTTTACTTTTGACTAAGTTCACTTTCTTTAAACTGTCCACTTTTTCTTTCATGACACGCATTAAAATATTTGCAGCGATATTTTTTTGTGGCATGGCCTGAAGTTTTTGAAGATTTTCTTCTGTTAACAAATCGAAATTATCAGAGCTTCCCGCTTCTGAAAGAACTAACACTTCATCACCTAAAATGGCTTCTTCTAGCATTTTAGAAATTCTATTATTTACTTCTTTTAAATCTGGTGTTCCTGTTTTGTTTGTTTTCATGATAAACGAACGAACCGCAATAAAGTATGAAATTTCTTGTTTCATTTCTTTTTCTAACAAACTCGTACAGATTTTAAAGACATCTTTTAAACGTTTCGTCGTATCCATAAACTGTGCTTTTCGTTTTTCATTCAATTGCACATATTCAGCCCCATCACGAATGAGTTCATAACGACGACGATCACTGTCTTTAAAGAAGTCACTGTAATCGAAGGAATGAAACATATTACGTAATAATTCAATATAATCAAACGCTAAACGTTTAGCTTCTTCATTTTCTTGGATTTTATCTTGGTCACGATTTGTGTACGTTTTAAGCGCATCAAATAGTTCTTTTTTTAGTCCAATATAATCGACTACTAAGCCACCAGTTTTTCCTTCATATACACGATTAACACGCGCAATCGCTTGCATGAGATTATGAGCTTTCATTGGTTTATCAATATACATCGTATCTAATGAAGGAACATCAAAACCAGTGAGCCACATGTCGACAACAATGACGATTTTAAATTCAGAATCGATGTCACGAAACTCAACTTCGTATTGTTTTTGTGTCTTTTTATTTCCTATAAGTTTAGCCATGTCTTCTTCATCTTGATTATTTGATGTCATGACCATACGCACTTTGTTTTTCCACTCTGGACGTTGTTCTATCATTTCTTGATACATAGCCCACGCGGCTTTTCGTGAATAGGCAACAATCATCGCTTTTCCAGCGACTAAGTGTTGGCGATCCTCATAATGTTCAATTAAATCACTCACCACTTGGCGAATACGCTCAGGATGGGTAATGATTTGCTCCATTCGGCTCATTTGTTTTTGACTTTGTTCAATGACGTAATCCTCAACTCCTTCATTGACTTGCATACTCCAGTATTCATCATCAATGTCTTGAAGTTTTCGTTCATTGAGTTGGACTTTAGCTAGACGTGATTCGTAATAAATCTTAACGGTTGCTCCATCATCAACGGCTTGTGTCATATCATACACATCAATTAGATCACCAAACACGCCATAAGTTGATTTATCCGTTGTTTCAATTGGAGTTCCAGTGAAGGCAATATACGTCGCATTAGGTAAGGCTTCACGTAAATACTTCGCATATCCGTATTTCATCTCACCTTTATCTAAATCAAACTTTCCATCAAGTCCATATTGCGTACGGTGTGCTTCATCAACCATCACGACGATATTCTGACGTTCAGATAATAAGCCTGTTTCTTCAACAAACTTTTGAATCGTTGAAAAGACAATTCCTCCTGTTTCACATCCCCCTAAATAATCTTTCACTTCTTGACGTGAATCCATTTGTACCGGTTTTTGACGTAAAAAGTCACTCGCTGATTTAAAGGTTTCAAACAACTGACCATCTAAATCATTACGATCCGTAATGACAATTAAGGTTGGATTTTTAAGCGTCATACTTTTGACAAGATTTCCTGCTAAAAACGTCATGGAAAAACTTTTTCCACTTCCTTGGGTATGCCATACGACACCTGCTCGTCCGTCACCACAAACGGCACGCTCACAACTTGAAATCGCCTTTTTCATTCCATAATATTGATGATACTGCGCCATAATTTTTGCATTTTTCGTAAATAAAATGAAGTTTTTAATGACATCAAGCAATCTTGTTTGATCAAATAACCCAAACATTAAGCTCTCAAGCCATCGGTTTTGATACATCGCAGGATCATCTTCATAATTGACTTTTTTCCAACTCATGAAGCGATCAAAGGAAGCGGTAATCGTCCCTGCTTTCGTTTCTACCCCATCACTAATCACTAAAAAGGCGTTATAGTAAAATAATGAAGGGATATGAACGTTTTTATAATTCATCAATTGCTTATACGCATCTTCTATCGTAACTTCTTCGCGCGAGGTACTTTTAAGTTCCATCACAATCAGTGGTATTCCATTGATATAAACAAACACATCTGGAATCTTTTTCGTGTTATCCTCTGTAATTTCAAGCTGATTCACGACTAAAAAATCATTATTAGATGGATTTTCATAATCAATTAGATGAACACGATAATATTCCGTCTTTCCATTAATAAAATCACTAATTTCAATCCCTTCCGTCAAATATTGATGGAAGGTTTTATTGTTGGTGAATACATCATTCGTGTCGAAGTTTTTCATCACACGAATTGCTTCCGAAAGACTTGAAACTGGCACATTCGGGTTTAAACGAATTAACGCTTGTTTTAAACGATCGAGTAATAAAACTTCTTTATCTTCTTTGACTAGTTCACTCCCATGAGCATACTCATACCCCAACTCTTTTAAATAGTCGATGACGACATTTTCAAAACTCGTCTCCGTAAACAACGATTCTCCCTCCTAACTCTTCAAATCACTTACACGAATCTCACCAGACATAAGTTTTGGTAATAGAATATCTCTAATATCTTTTAAATATATACTCTCTTCTATATTTTTTTCAATTTGGTGAATAATTGGATTAATTATTTCATTAAATTTACTTAATGTAGTTAATTCAGGTATTACTATTGATAATTTTTGTATCATCTTAGTAGTTAAACTTCCTCGAATACTATTTGAATCTGAAATGGCACGTAACTCCTCATATCTCCTTGCTATATTTAAGAAACTAAAAAAAGTAAATTCCATCTTAGGATTGATTGAAATTAATGACTGATTTATATACGTGTCTAATAATAATAATGAAGCTTGACCTCTTGTATTCCCTTGTCCAGCAGAAGCAATAACCGTATTATATTTATTAGCTAGCTTAGTTGAAGATTTCTTCACACCTAACTCCGTAATACTTTTTTCTGTACTTAAAATAAACCTATTTCTAGTTTCTCCAGAAGAAAGCCAACAATAATTTCCATTCCAGTATGAATCTTCTGTAGTCTTTGGAGTTCCCCCACTAAATATTTTTATACTTATGTCCGATAAATTACCTACTTTCCATGTCGATGGAATCATTCCTAGTTCACTTTCGACCATTTCGCCACCGCTTGATTTATAAGGTTGTCCTTCTTCATTTGGAAATTCAAAATCAACAAACCATCGCTTAAATAACGCCTGCGCCATCTCCTCAAGTGTCTCATTCATCTGATTATTTAACTCAATTTTGTCATCTAAAGAAGAAAGAATATCGGCAATCAATTTTTGCTCATTTATATCAGGCAGCATTACACTTTTTTTATAAACCTCTTCACGATTAAGCCCCGGAACAGCACTATGAGAGTTCATCTTCTCTAGTGATTGTGTCTTTAAAAAGTAGTACATAAACTTTAAGTCATATTTATCACTTGGAATAATGTAATAAGTGGTATCGATCGGAAAATAATCTTTTTGCTCATAATAAACACTTCCAACCGTTCCTTTTCGCCCAACAATAATTCCAGGACCTCTTACTAAAAACTGATTATGTGTTCCTGTGATTCCTCCCGATCCATATACAGGATAATCACCTTCAATCCTTTTTGTTTTTGGTAAACTCTTACCATAAATAAGCTCAATTTCATCACCTAATTTAGTAGGTTTCCACTCATTAAAACTCATATCCAATTCCTCCAAGTTGTTTTCTGATTTCATCTTCCAACTCTTTAGATTTTTGGAATTGCTCTGCTAACTGCTTTGTCAGACGTTCCATTTTTTCTTCAAAGGCTTCCCCATCATCTTCTGTCTCTTCAATCCCAACGTAGCGCCCTGGGGTTAAAATGTAATCATGTTCTTTGATTTCATCAAGATCTGCCACTTTACAGAACCCCTGAATATCTTCATAATTTTCATCATTTTTATAGTTGATATACGTACCAGCAATTTTTCTAATTTCTTCGTCTGTTAATTCTCGTAAACGACGTGTCACCATCGTTCCAAGTTTACGACCATCAATAAACAACGTTTTCCCTTTATGAGATTTATTTCGGTTCATGATCCAAATACAAACTGGAATTCCTGTTGAGTAGAATAATTTATCAGGTAACGCCACAATACAGTCGACTAAATCACCCGTAATCATATTTTGACGGATCACCCCTTCATTTGACGTGTTACTTGAAAGGGAACCATTTGCAAGAACCGTTGCAGCAATTCCGTTTTGATTTAACTTATCTACCATATGTGATAACCAAGCATAGTTCGCATTTCCTGCAGGAGGGACTCCCCACTTCCAACGCGCATCATTTTCAAGTAAAGAACCTCCCCAATCACTATCATTAAATGGAGGATTCGCTAAGACATAATCGGCTTTTAACGTTGGATGTAAATCTTCACCAAACGTATCGGCGTTTTTTGATCCTAAATTATTTTCAATTCCACGAATCGCTAAGTTCATTTTTGCTAACTTCCATGTTGTTGGGTTCCACTCTTGACCATAAACTGAAATATCAAATGTATTTCCACTATGCTCTTGAACGAATTGATGCGATTGAACAAACATTCCCCCACTTCCACAAGCCGGATCATAAACTTTACCTTTATACGGCTGAATCATTTCAACCATTAATTTCACGACACATTTTGGTGTGTAAAATTCTCCACCTTCATTGGCTCCGAATTTCCCTAAGAAATATTCATACACACGACCTAAAACGTCTTTATCGCGAGCATCTTCTCCACCAACATTAATATTGGTAAATAAGTCAATGATTTCACCTAAAATACGTTTATCAAGTTCAGGGCGTGAATAGTTTTTAGGAAGTACCCCACGTAAGGAGTCATTTTCTTTTTCAATGGAATCAAGCGCCTGATCCACAATTTGACCGATTTCAGGTTGTTTAGAATGATCTGAAATATAACTCCAACGCGCATGTTCTGGAACCCAAAACACTCCTTCAGAAATATATTCGTCACGATCTTCAGCAAACTCTGGATCATCTGCTAATAATTCCACATAACGTTCATTAAAGGTATCAGATACATACTTTAAGAAAATCAATCCAAGTACCACGTGCTGATACTCTGATGGATTCATATTATTACGTAATTTATCTGCTGCTTGCCACAGCTTCT
>artificially_reared_2__coassemble_562_pt1 | contig 18466 bp, 12 predicted proteins | sample artificially_reared_2__metabat2_low_PE_015 | metagenome-assembled genome bin artificially_reared_2 | reverse complement strand
ATACGTGTTGTATAGTCAATTAATTTATCCATCACTTCTTTTGATAATGTTTGAGGTGGATAAACAGCCATTGAATCTCCTGAGTGAACACCCGCACGTTCAATGTGTTCCATAATTCCAGGAATGTAGACATTCTCACCATCTGAAATCGCATCAACCTCTACCTCTTTACCTGTTAAGTAACGGTCGATTAAGATTGGGTTTTCTCCGTTTTCTTTTAATGCTTCTTTCATGTAGCGTTCAATCTCAGCATCGTTATCGATAATCTCCATCGCACGTCCACCTAATACGTATGAAGGGCGTAATAATACTGGATATCCAATGCGATTAGCAATTTCTTTTGCGCCTTCAACTGATTGGCACGTTGCTCCTAATGGTTGAGGAATTTCTAAATCTTTTAATAATTTTTCAAATTGATCACGATCTTCTGCACGATCAATATTTTCTAACGATGTTCCTAAAATTTTAATTCCACGCTCTTGTAACTTAGATGCTAAGTTAATCGCTGTTTGTCCCCCAAACTGAACAATAACACCTTCTGGTTGTTCTAAGTCAATGACATGCATAACATCTTCAATCGTTAATGGTTCAAAGTATAATTTATCTGAAATTGAGAAGTCTGTAGACACTGTTTCTGGATTATTGTTAATAATAATTGCTTCATATCCTGCTTGCTGGATGGCCATCACACAGTGTACGGTCGCATAATCAAACTCAACCCCTTGTCCAATACGAATTGGTCCCGATCCTAATACAACAACACTTGGTTTATCTGTACGTTTTGATTCATTGTACGTTTCATACGTTCCATAGTAATAAGGTGTTTTTGATTCAAATTCAGCACTACATGTATCTACCATTTTGTAAACAGGAACTAAAGATCTTTCTTTTCGGAAGTTATAAACTTCTAATTCAGTCGTGTTCCAATATTTTGCGATCGTAATATCTGCAAATCCCATACGTTTAGCTTGTCCTAAAATATCTAAGTTCCATGGGTTTTCTTTAATCACTGATTCAAAATCAATAATTCCTTTTAATTTTGTTAAGAAGAATAAATCAATTTTTGTGACTTCATGAATTTCTTCAATGGATGTATTTCGACGAATTAATTCACTGATCACGAATAAACGCTCATCATCTGCATATTTTGTTCGTTTCCATAACACCTCTTCTGACTCATCTTTTAATGACTCTAACTCCACATGATAAACTTTCGTTTCTAATGAGCGAACCGCTTTTAATAATGACTCTTCAAAATTACGTCCAATGGCCATAACCTCTCCTGTTGCTTTCATTTGTGTTCCTAAACGACGATTGGCTGAGTTAAATTTATCAAACGGCCAGCGAGGAATTTTAGCAACCACATAATCTAAAGCGGGTTCAAAGCATGCATAAGATACCCCTGTTACTGGGTTAATAATTTCATCTAACGTTAAACCAACAGCAATTTTAGCTGCAATCTTAGCAATCGGATATCCAGTGGCCTTTGATGCTAATGCTGATGAACGAGAAACACGAGGATTAACCTCAATCACATAATAGTTAAAGCTATTTGGATCTAACGCTAACTGAACGTTACATCCTCCTTCAATTCCTAATGCACGGATAATCGTTAACGACACATCACGAAGCATATGATACTCACGATCAGCGAGTGTTTGTGATGGAGCAACAACGATTGAGTCTCCTGTATGAATTCCAACTGGGTCAAAGTTTTCCATATTACAAACAACAATCGCATTATCATTAGCATCACGCATTACTTCGTATTCAATCTCTTTGTAACCTGCAATTGATTTTTCAATTAAACATTGTGTTACTGGTGATAAGTTTAATCCATTTTCAACCGTTGTACGAAGTGTCGCTTCATCATCAACAATTCCCCCACCAGTTCCTCCTAACGTGTATGCAGGGCGAACAATGATTGGATAACCAATTTCATTCGCAAAGTTAACGGCTTCTTCAACCGTATTAACAATTGTTGATTCTGGAATTGGTTGATTTAATTCAAACATTAACTCACGGAACATATCACGATCTTCTGCTTTTTTAATCGCTGCTAAATCAGTTCCTAAAATCTCAACTCCACATTCTCTTAAAATACCATCTTCGGCTAACTCAACAACTAAATTTAAACCAGTTTGTCCTCCAAGTGATGGTAATACCGCATCTGGACGTTCTTTACGAATAATTTTACTTAAGAACTCTTTTGTTAAAGGTTCCATGTAAACTTTATCTGCAATTTCTGTATCTGTCATAATCGTTGCTGGGTTTGAGTTAACTAAAATAACTTCATATCCTTCTTCTTTTAATGACTGACAAGCTTGCGTTCCAGCATAATCAAACTCCGCTGCTTGCCCAATGATAATTGGACCTGAACCAATAACTAGAATACGATTAATATCTGAGCGTTTTGGCATATGTAATTCCTCCTAAATTCTCTCTTTACAATTGATAAATCATGAATCTTTAACTGTATTTTAAAGTTAAACTGTTAATCTCCTATAAAATCGATGATGAGAAGTCACTTTCTCTAACAATCTTATTTTAAGTTTTCGATAAAACGATCGAATAAATAGCTCGCATCGTCTGGTCCTGGTGATGCTTCTGGGTGATATTGAACTGTAAAAGCTTTGTATTCTTTATGTTTTAATCCTTCAACCGTATTGTCATTTAGTGCCACATGTGTCACTTCAAGTGGTGTATGCTCGATCGATTCACGGCACACTTCATAACCATGGTTTTGAGAGGTAATATGAACCTTATTTGTTTCTAAATCTTTAACTGGGTGATTACATCCTCGGTGTCCAAATTTCATTTTCTTTGTATCTGCACCGTTTGCTAAAGCGAATAACTGATGTCCTAAACAAATTCCCATTAATGGATATTTAGCTTGAATTTCACGAATCATTGGTAAAGCTTCAACAACATCTTTTGGATCCCCAGGCCCGTTACTTAACACGACCCCATCTGGATTTAATTGTTCAATCTGTTCTGCTGTTGTATCAAATGGAACAACAATCACTTCACATCCACGAGCTGTTAAGTCACGAATAATTCCTTTTTTAACCCCAAAATCAACTAAAACAACTCGATGTCCACTACCTGGTGCGGTATAAACCATTTTTGTTGAAACATGTTCAACATGACGATTTAACACAGGTGTTTCTTTTAATTTCGCTAACACTTCTTCATCACTCATGTTAATATCTGCAATCATTCCGCGAATGGCCCCATGCTCACGAATTTTAATCGTTAATGCTCGTGTATCTACATTAAATAACCCAGGTACCTTTTTTTCAGCTAATAGCTGACTTAACGTTTTAGATGAGCGCCAGTTTGATGGTACTTCACAATATTCCTTAACAATTAACGCCGATGCTGATGGTGAGAATGATTCGAAATCAGAATCGTTAATCCCATAGTTCCCAATTAAAGGATATGTCATTGTTACCATTTGTCCAAAGTAGGATGGGTCCGATAAAATTTCTTGATATCCTGTCATCCCCGTATTGAATACGACTTCTCCAATCATTGAATCTAAGCATCCAAATGCCGTTCCTAAAAATACTGTTCCATCTTCTAATACAAGCTTACGATTGTACATCACTTAACCCTCCTGTTAATTCATCTGTTCATCTTTATAAACTATTTTTCCACCAACTAATGTCATCACTGGCCATCCCGCTACACGATAACCATTAAACGGTGTATTTTTACCTTTTGATAAAAATTTTGATGAATCGATTTCGATCTCTTTATCTAAATCAATGATTGTCAGATCAGCTGCTGCTCCCATTTCTAATTTTCCGTATGGTAAATCAAAGATAGTTGCAGCTTTTGTACTCATGCAATCAATTAATTGCTTAAGTGTCATTTGCCCTGTTTTAACAAACGTTGTATACATTAATGGAAATGCTGTCTCTAATCCGACAATTCCAAATGGTGCTGTTTCAATTCCCCATGCTTTCTCATCCTCATGATGCGGCGCATGATCGGTTGCAATAACATCGATTGTTCCATCTAGTAATCCTTCAACACATGCCATGCGATCGTCATTAGAACGAAGCGGTGGATTCATTTTGAAATTTGCGTCATCATCCACAATATCCATATCACAAAGAATTAAATGATGAGGTGAAACTTCGGCTGTCACATGAATTCCTTGTGCCTTAGCAAATCTCACAAGTTCAACACTTTCTTTCGTACTAATATGGCAAATATGATAGTGAACACCAGTGGCCTGTGCAAGCATAATATCACGTGCAATTTGTGCTGATTCACTTACGGATAAAATACCGCGATGACCATTTGCTTTCGCATACTCTCCATCATGTAAGTAGCCACCGAATAACAAACTATCGTCTTCGCAATGGGCAACAATCGGCTTATTGACTGCTTTCGCTCGTTTCATTGCTTGATACATGACACCTGCTTCTTGAATTCCACGACCATCATCTGAAAATCCTAAGATCCCTCGTTTTGATAAAGCTTCAACATCAACAATTTCCTCACCTCGTTCTCCGATGGTGATCGCTGCATAAGGAAACACACGAACTTGTGCATTTTTTTCTAACAACGCTTCAATATAACTCACATGTTCAATTGAATCTGGAACCGGAATGGTATTTGCCATAGCCGCAATCGTTGTATATCCACCACGCGCGGCTGCTTTTGTTCCTGTTTCAATTGTTTCTTTTCGTTCATAACCTGGTTCTCTTAAGTGAACATGAACATCAATTAATCCTGGTGAAACTAACTTTCCTGCTAAGTCATATACATGAGCCTCAGAATTTTCAATGCAATCGCTCATTTCAACAATAATCCCGTCTTGAATCAATAAATCAATGTTTATTAATTCATTATTCTCATTTACTTTTCGCCCATTTTTTAAAAGAATCACTTCATTCCCTCCCTATTTCATAAGGTTTTCTTCTCATCTATTGATAATGTTTAACTTCACTATCATTAAGAGTTTCACTTCTAGTGTTTCGTATTTCTTACCCTAAAGAACCCACTAAGACTGACATTCGAACAAAAACACCATTACTCATTTGTTTAAAGATACGGCTACGCTCACATTCCACCACATCATCAGCGATTTCTACCCCACGATTAAATGGTGCTGGATGCATAATGATAGCCCCGTCTTTCATTCTCTTTTCACGCTCAGTCGTTAACCCATATTGTTGATGATACTCTTCTTTGGTTAACTCCATTCCTCCATCATGACGTTCATGTTGAACTCGAAGTAACATAATAATATCCATCTCTTCTAACACATCATCTAAGTTCTCCCACTCATATCCTTCTTCTTGAAATTGATCCGGAGCTACTAAGTGAACTTCCATTCCTAATCGCGTCATGACTTCGATATTGGTATGTGCCACACGTGAGTGTGCAATATCCCCAACGATTGCAATTTTTAATCCTTCAAATGTTCCATACTCTTGATAGATTGTTAATAAATCAAGTAATGATTGAGTGGGATGATTTCCACTTCCATCTCCTCCGTTGAAGATTGGGATATTTAAATGAGGAATTAACTCTTCAAAGTAATTATTTTGTGGATGACGAATGACCACTCCATCGACTCCAATTGCTTCAAATGTTTTAACGGTATCATATAATGTTTCACCTTTTTGAACACTTGATGTCTCAGCCGTAAAATCCATTGTTTTTAACCCTAATTTTTGTTCTGCCATCATAAATGAATACTGTGTACGTGTGCTTGGCTCAAAAAACAAATTAGCTATGACTTTTCCTTTAAGTTGAGGACAAGCTTCCCCCATGGCATAACGATTTGCACGTTCTAAAATGTTCATAATTTCTTCAACTGTGAAATCTGATAATCGTGTTAAATGTTTAATCGCAGTCATTTTCATCACCCTTTTTCTGTATAAAATAACAATTATTTTCCTATTATAACATTTTTTTCATAAAATTTACTTATAAAAAAAATCAGCAAACAAGCTGACTTTTCTAAATGGCTAACTAGCCGTCGTTTGTTTTTTAATCATGATTTCTTTAGAAGTTGAGATGTTTTCATCCATAATTTCTAATTCACATTCAGTTTTTTGAGATCGTAGTCCGTAAGACGCTTCCTTTTCAGGTAAGATTAAGTGTAAAATCACACCAATAATCGCTGATAACGCCATTCCTGATAACGTGATTTGACCAATATTAATCGTTAATCCTCCGATTCCTGTGATTAAAATAACCGATCCAATGATTAAATTACGTTGACGTCCAAAGTCAATCTGATTATTAATCAGTACGCGTACCCCAGAAGAAGCGATAACTCCAAATAACAGAATACTTACGCCTCCCATCACGGCATTTGGAATCGTTTGAACTAAAGCTGTAAACTTTCCAATAAATCCGAGCGTTAAAGCCGTTAGTGCTGCTCCACCAATGACCCAAACAGAAGCAACTTTAGTTAATCCAATGACACCTGTATTTTCGCCATATGTGGTATTAGCAGGTCCACCAATGAATCCAGCTAAGAAGGTTGCGACTCCATCACCAATTAACGTTCGGTGTAATCCAGGATTTTTTGTTAAGTCTCGTCCAATAATTGATCCTAAAACTAAATGATCTCCAATATGTTCTGTGATTGTCACAATGGCTACTGGTACCATAATGGCTGCTACTTCTAAATTAAAAACTGGAGCTGAGTGTAAAAATGCAAAATCAGGCACCGCAAACAAATTTGCTTCATGAACTACACTAAAATCAACCAGTTTAAACATAATAGCTGAAATATATCCCACAACAATTCCACTGAAGATAGGTAACAACTGCAATAAACCTTTCGTATAAGTTGAAACAAGAACCGCTGTTAACAATGTAATTAAAGCAACAACGACATGTTCTGATGCCATATCAACGGCCGTTGCAGCTAAACTTAATCCAATGACCATAATCGTCGGACCAATGACAACCGGTGGTAACAGTTTATTTAACCAGCTTGTCCCAATTAATTTAATGAGTAATGCCATAATCAGATAGACAAGACCTACCATCATTAGCCCGCCCATTACAGCACCATAATTTCCTTGACTAGCAAGCGTCCCATCTTGGTTTAAAGTCGCACCAAGTGCTAACGCTGAAATGATGGGTGAGATATAAGCAAAGGACGAACCTAAATAAACCGGTGATTTCCCTTTTGTTACAAATAAGTAAAAGAATGTTCCAATTCCTGATGAAATCAATGCTAAACTAACTGGCAATCCTGTTAACATAGGCACGAGTACCGTTGATCCAAACATCGCTAACACATGTTGAATGCTTAGTGCCATCCAATGAATTGCTTTTGGTTTTTCATGCACATCTAAAATTAATTTTTTCTCCATTTCTATTCCTCCTCAGATTTACACCTGTATCGTTAGTGGAAAGAACACAAAGTGAATAAAAGGTTAGTTTAGAATCATTTATTTCGTCCAATGAATCTTCGTGGATTTTTACAAGCTTGTTAATCTCGTCTAGTCATCATACAAACGAAAGACTGACTACTTCAGCTTTTTACATAAAAAAATCCTCTTTCAGCAACTTAAGTAGGCCAAAAGAGGATACACGAATTCCATAAAGGAAGATATAGTTCTATTATCTTTTAAACGTGTTCTTCTCAGCCTCACGGGACCGAATTAAAGCTTTCTCAGTTATTATAGATCAATTAGAAAAAAAAGTCAATTTATATTTAAAATCTCTGCAGAATATTCGACAGTAAAATCGATCTTATCCTAGCCCATTCCATTCGTTTAAAAACTGTTCAACAAATTGTTCCATAAATTCATGACGTTTATAAGCGATTTGTTTTGCGGTTTCTGTGTTCATTAACCCTTTTAACTTAAATAATTTTTCATCAAAATGATTAATAACTGTTCCTTTATGATGACGATACGATTTTTCATCTTCAAACTCAATCGGATTAATGGATTCATCATACATTTTTATTCCTTTTGAACCTCCATACATAAACGTTCGCCCAACTCCAATAGCACCAATTGCATCCAATCGATCAGCATCTTGAACAACTTTAGCTTCATGCGTTTGAACCGCTTGACTAGTCCCTCCTTTATAAGAAATGTTTTCTATAATATAGAAGATTTGTTCCAATTCTGTTTGGCTACATCCGATCATTTGTAAAAACATGAGTAATTTGGCTTGTTGCTCACGTACATCGTCAAATAATTTAGGATCAATCACATCATGTACTAACGCCGAGATTAAAATGATGCGTTCATTTCCACCCTCTTGTTTTAAAATGGCTTTTGCATTTTTATACACTCGAAATGCATGATCTAAGCTATGACCACTCGTATCCTCACCTAATTCCTCTTTTAAAAATTCAACAATACGTGGATAGACTTGTTCCATTTGATTCAGTCCTTTCATAGAAGCTAGATTAAACTTATTATATCACCCTCTCTTCAAATCGTCTGTTTGAATTCACTAAACAAAAAAAGGAAGTCATTTAAGACTTCCTTTAAGCTGTATAGGTTAAGTAATGATAAAGCGCTCCAATTAAATTCGAATCATTTCTAAACGTACATGGCACAACGTCTACACTTGGTTTATAGTGTCCAAAATTATCGGCAAAATGATCGAGATTTTTTTTAATGTAATCAATTAATAACGGCTGAGCACTAATTCCTCCACCAATCGCTACACGCTCTGGATCAATCACACATTGAAGATTCACAATTTGTGCAGCAATTTGTTTAGTAAACGCATCCAAAACAGCTAATACCTCTTCATCACCTTCGTTTGCTTTTTCAAAGATAAAATAACCATCCACCTCATCTTTGTTTAATTGTTTAACTTCCGCAACTTTATTTGATAATTGTTTCGCTCCCCCTAGAAATCCCCAAGTATATTCCCCCTCATCTAAATGCTCATTATTTAAACGTAGTGCACTAAATTCACCAGCAAAAGAAGAAGAACCTTTATGAACTTTACGATTAATCACGACTCCTCCGCCGATTCCTGTTCCAAGAACGATCACAATCGCATCATTTACATCTTTTAAACTTCCTCTCCATACTTCTGCTAAAGCAGCACACTTCCCATCATTTTCAATCGTTACTTTAACTGGACAACGTTGTTGAACTAGTTTGACAAATTCGACGTTCGTATTATATCTTAAGAAACCTCCACTATACGTATATCCACGCTTAACATCAATAACACCTGGCATACTAATAGCTATTCCTTCAATTTCCTCTTGATACTGATCATATAAAAAACCAATGACCTCAATTAAATTTTCAATTTTATCGACTGGTGTTTTCACACTACCTTTTTCTAAAATAGTTGCCTCTTCGTCCATTTTTGCATACTTAACTGCACTTCCTCCAATATCTAATACTAGATAATTCTTCATAAAAGTCCCCCTCGCTTAAAATGAATACGTTTACCTAGTCATTATACTACTTAAAACAGGCAAATATTAATACATTTTGTTAGATTTGTATGATATTAACGTTTCCGTTTAATCATAAACTATAAACGTCTTTGAATTAATTCTAAACTCTCATTCTATGACTCATAATTTTTTTGTACACAATATAAAAAACGACTAAACGTCGTTTTTATAAATAGTTATTAATAATTAATAAAATAGAACGATAATTTGAAACTATTTGTTCTTCACCTAATACCGTAATAAAATGTGAAAGAACAGGCTTAGCTTCTTTTAAAATCTCTTTTTGAAGCTGTTCAGGTAAAACACTCGAACAAATATCTTTAACGGCTTCTGATGTCCATTCACTAGGGATTTGATTATGAATGGTGTAAAGTGCTAATAAAAATGTTTGAGCAATCAATTTATAATGCGTTTTTGATGATTCACTGAGTTCACTTAAAGCGTCTTGAAGTTCAAGGGTATTAATAATTTCATCTGAAAACACCATAAGTTTATCAATATCCGTTTCCTCACTTGTAATTAACTTCACTGAATTTGAGTTTGAGTTTTGTAGTTCTTGATAAATGTATTCTGCAAACTCATGTGCACGTGCAGTGTAACGGCCGATTGATAATTTCACATCAATTTGTCGACAAAGATCTTCTAATAAAGCATATGTCTCTTCATCTTCGGCAATAATTTCATAAGGTCTCATTCGAAGTTCAAGAAGTTGTTTTGCAAATTCTGAAACTGTATCTGATAAGTAAAGTGCTGCGGTTTCTTGAATATCTAAATAAAATAATTGCCCCTCCTCAGAATCAACTAATGCGGTAATTAGCATGAAAAAGGGTTGCCCTGAATCAACTTCAACAACAGGGTTAGGGAGATAAAACTGAATAACTTCTAGTGTAATCAATAATTTTGGTAATTTTTTAATCCGATAAGCTAATAAATCATTTTGAAAAGTAGTCTTTTTAAGTTTAGAGGATTTTTTATATAAAGAGGCATCAATAAATTTACCTATCCATCCTTTTTCTTCATCATGATATCTTAGATAATATTGTTGATCATAAATTTCAGGTACTTTAAGCTCTTTCGCTAACTCTAATCGGGCTACAGTCATTGCCTGTTCTAGTGCCTTTGTTAAAAATCGACATTGCCATCCATCCGTTAAGTACCAAGAATAAATTCCTGGATGATGATATCTAAATCTTGGGCATTCATTTTTTTCTTTGAATTGATAACCTAAAAAAGCAGCTTGCTCTTCATCATGTTCTGTTAAAGAGTCAGGATTTTGAAAGCTAACAGTCAAACAATTCTTTTTAACTTCTGCTTTCATGAAAATATGGTCCATGTGCGCAATGCTTGCTTTATCGTATAAATAACGATAAGATTCATAGCCAGCCTCTTCTAAATAGACTGATAATGAAAAATGCTCCCCCATCATTCCCATGATACTACAAAACCCATCTATGTCTCTTTCATCATCATGAATGATAAATAATTGAGAGGCATACATCCATTTCCAGGGTTGTAACTTTCGAAATGCAATCGCAGCTTCATACAATTTATGAAGCTCAACATTCGTGGCAATCCCCATTACACATCACCTTCTTTATTTCCATTTTAGACATCTCTACTTAAATAATATGTCGTTACTCATAGAATCATGTTAAATTAAAACATTTTCACATTTAGGATAAATTTCACACATTTTTTATTGAATTAGCCCTTATTTTAACTTATAATACGGGTATTGTAAGTATTTTATATTATGATTCAGTTTATAATATTGTTGACAAGAACTTGATGATTTAACAATATATGAATTAGTATTAGGGGAAAGAAGGAATACAATTGAAAAAGAAATTAAGCCTAGTTTTATGTTTTGTATTTGCAATTGGACTTTTATCAGGATGTGCCATCTCACCAGAACCTATTACGCCTGATACGGCTAATGGACTTTGGGATAAAATCTTTGTTTTACCATTAGCATCATTTATTACATTACTTTATAATTTATTAAATCATAATTTAGGGTTTGCGATTATTTTAGCAACAGCTATTATTCGTGGAGCTTTAATGCCACTTTATTCAAAATCGAATAAATCAATGGCAATTATGCAAGAAATTCAACCTAAAATGCAACGTATTCAAAAGAAATACGAAAATAAAAAAGATCAAGCTTCTCAAATTAAAATGCAACAAGAAATGATGGCTCTTTATAAAGAATATAATTATAATCCGATGACTTCTTGTTTAACACCACTTTTACAAATGCCAGTCTTCTTAGCTTTCTATCAAGCAATTTCTCGTCATCCATTAATTCAAGATGCTGCTGCGGCTGAATTTTTCGGTATTAATTTAGGATCAACTGGAACAGTACCAAACTATATTTTAGCATTTGTCGTTGCTGGATTAACTGTTTATTCTCAACGCTTAATGAACAAAAATATGAAAGCTAATATGAATGGACAAAATAATCAAACCAGCGATATGATGATGAAAGTTATGACTTATTATTTCCCATTCGCAATGTTCTCAATTACAATTGGAACACCATTTGCCTTTGGTTTATACTTCTTAACAGGTTCAATCATGACGATCATCCAATCATTTATCTTTAAACGTCCAGCTGCTAAAAAATAAAGTTATTAAAAAAACTACTTCTTAAGAAGTAGTTTTTTTTCATCTATATAGAAACAGAAATGTATTTCATCATTGTATATCAGTCTTAGTTGAGCAATTACTTTAATACTAAGGCAGACCATCGTCCAGGGGTCACCTGCCATGCGCAGCATGTCTCCTCCTTTGGTAGGGCACAGGTCATCTACCATTTTCTAGAAAAATGTATCTACCGTTAGTAGGGCTTAAAAGTTTTCCGATATGAAAAACTTATCTGGACTTATATATTTATTAAATATAAATTTGAGAAACACAATTTTGAAGGTGAATGTAGTGGGGAATTAACTGTGCCTCACCAACAACTCCTAAATAATGACTTAAAATATCTGGAACTAACTTTAACTCCTCTTTCGTTAATAAGCTTGGTAATATTTCTTTACAAGCATACTCAACATTTTCAATACTCCAATGATCAGGAAACTCTTGAAAGTGACCGAGCATGACTACATGAAATAATTCAACGATGTTGGCAAATTGTTGTTTGACAGGACGTGATAAATGTCCACTAAGACTATCACAGCTTAAGATATTTTGACAAATCTCTTGAGTTGTTTCTAATAGTGTATCGATACTTTTTTCTTCATCAAATTCGAAGCACTCATCTAATTCACGTTCTATATTTAGTAAATCCGTAACAAACTCATTCGCTGCTTCTAGTCTAGAAATTTTTTTCAGAGGAATTTTAGTTTTTAACGAAAAATCTTTAAAATGTTTCATTACAGGCTCACAATCTGTGATTAAGCATCGAGGTTTAAATTCTAATTCTTTTAACAAAGTGTTGGCAAATTGGACTACAATTTCTTCTTGACTCTCTAAACTCGGATTTGACATCTCTGCAAACACTAACTGTTTCGATTCTTGTTCTACAACCACAGTAATCATTGGATAGTAAGGTCTTGATTGATCTTTTTCTTCAACGGGACTTGGCATTAAAAATTGAGCAATTTCAAATACCATATCTGTTGCTGGAAGTTTTGAAATTCGATAAGCTGCCAGTTCATTGCCATAATACGCTCCAGTTTCATCTAACTGTTGTAAAAAAACAGATAACGATATTTTTAATGTCTTCCACGTTTTATCTGGCGTTTGTACTCTTAGTAGAACTTGATCAGCTTCTAACATAAAAGAAGGCGTATTTTTAACTAATAATGATAATTCTTTAACTTGTTTTAAAGCTTCCTTTAAAAATCGACATTGCCACCCACCATTTAAATTAACTGGTAAAAATCCTGAAAGACAGTCTTTAAACTTTGGAAATAACTCTCCTTCATAATCATGAGATTTTAATTCTTTCATCATCTGTTCATCTTCTATGTTTAACTGTGTTTTAGATTGAAACCTCACTGATAGACATGTCTCTTGACATAAAAACTCACTAAACCGTTCATCATCAATCACCAACTTCCCTGAATCAAGCATTTTTAAATATTGATCTAGACCATCTATCCCAAGATAAACCTTTAATCCTTTTTCATGCGCTTGTTTTCCCATCACACAACAAAATCCCATAAGATGTGTTTCAGGATCTTCTACAATAAATAATCGATATTCACTCATCCATTCCCAAGGCTTTATTTTCTCAACTTCACTAGCTGCTTCGTATAGTTCATTTAACTCTAATCCCGTTGCCTTCAAGATCATCGCTCCCTTTAACTAATTTCTTTTATTATGGGATGTTATGGTAAAATTTACACAATATATTACTATTATTGTTATAAAATCATAAAACACTTTCAAATTAAATGTCTTCGCTTGTTTAATAATCTTGGCTTCTATTCGTTCTATATAGAAACAGAAATGTATTTCATCATTGTATATCAGTCTTAGTTGAGCAATTACTTTAATACTGAGGCAGACTATAGTCCAGCTAAAAGTTTTCCGATATGAAAAACTTATCTGGACTTATATATAAACCAAAAATAAGATTAGTCCGTCATCATTTTGAGGATGAATTAAAATGATTAAATACAAAAAGATGATCCTTAGAATCATCTTTTTTTAGTAATAATATTTAGCTAAAACATGAGTTAAGACAAAGGCATTTTTAAATAAGCCTAGATCTTGCTGACACTTTAAATAAGATTTTATTGAAGATACTAAATAAGGTTGATACTCTTTTTTAACGCTATCTTCTAATAACTTAGACTGTAATAGAGATTCAAACCCGTCTTTACTCCAACTTCCCGGTAGTTCATTAAATTCTTTGTACATGAATAAAACTGAATAAATCCAAATATCTTTTAATGCGGCTTTCTCTATTGTGCTTAGTTTGTCACCTAATTCCGTTTCAAGCATGACCCGATAAGCTTGCTCTGCTGCTTCTATCAATTGTAATAAAACTTGTTCTTCTCCTTCTAGTTGTCCTGTTTGATTTCCTATAAATGAAAACATAAATTTTTCAGATGCTCGAGTTGGACCTATGTGACAATCAATATCTACTCTTTCACAAAAATCACTAATTAGATCAAAAATTCTTTCATCCGACACAATCATTTCACACGGTCTGGCCTTTAATTGATCAATTAATAATTGTGCTAAACGGTCACTCGTTTGTTCTAACTCTTCTTTTGTTGATTGAGATAATTCAGCTAAATAAACTTCTCCTGTTTGTTGGTCAACAAATGTAGTCATGAGAGGAAAAACTTCGCGTTGAGTTATTTCATTCCAAAATGGCTTATTTACATAAAATTGATGTCCTTCAAGAATCATCATTTGTTTAGGTAATTTCTTCACACGATGAGCTTTAAGTTCATTTGAATAAATAAATCTATTTTCCTCAATCAGTAAATCATCTTTATCCACATACTCAATTTGCCAAATTCCGTCACGATAACTCGACATCAAATAACAAGTGGCAGGACATTCAATCGTCCCACTATCAATCTCTATTAAAATTTGTTGCAATCGTCTTAAATAAGTAGTTAATAACATAATATCTGACTTTGATTCCAGCAACCATGGTCTTGACCCAGAAAATAATCGTCTAATCACGGGCCAATGACTTTTCCCTTTAAAGCTTATTCCAACTGACTGAATGTGCTCATAATCTTCAATAAACAATTCATCCTTACTACCATACACGATTTTAAAGCCTTCTTGATTGAGAATTGATTTAGTAAAGTCCATATCCTCTAAGTCTTCAATATCAAAATTTAATGATTCGAAGTAAGCAGCTAGTCCTTGTTGACCGGTTAAGATAGATAAACTGAGTGTACCATCTAATTGATCTTCTTCAATGATGCAATAACCCAGTTGCTCTGTTAATGGATCTTTAATAATGATAATCTCTTCGCCTCTATGGAACTCCCACGGATTTAATTTTCTTAAATCTTTACACGCTTCATATAGCTCTTTCCATAACTCTAAATGATTTGGGATCATGTTTGTTCTCCTTCTCACATCTTTTCTTTATTATAGTTTTTTTTCAATAAATCTAACGTTGATCCATTAAAAATATAAAAAGTTATCAATAAAATATAGTCTCACTATGATATATTCTCCAAAAACAACAGATAATCTTTAGTGATTTTGTTATCATTTTTAAATTAAAAATATTAGACAATAATTTAGTTCTAGTCTGTCTAAAAATCTAAATTTGAATTAGATTTAATAGAAAGCAAACCAATTTTAAAACCTCATGAACGACTCATAAAGATTAATAAGGATATATTTTAAGTAACTGTTTACGACTAGAGCCAATTTTTGACGAGTTTTTTAGATGATTAAACGAAATGATGTGAATACTTTTGACTAAATATCAATACGCTTCTAAATTAGAGCTGATGAATAAAATCGTCAAGGAATCATTAAAAAAGATAATTTTTTAAAAAACTATTGACTCTCTAATCTAAATGTAGTATTATAGTTATATACATTATTGTTTATAAATTTTAAAGATCATGGTTTCACATGTTATTAGAGATTATATACAAGCTAAATGTAATCTGTAATAATACGTGAAATTTTTTTTACCTTCATTACAGAAATAAAACATATCAGGAGGTAGTTATGATGACTACAGGTACAGTTAAATGGTTTAATTCAGAAAAAGGTTTCGGATTCATCACGGAAGACGGAGGAAACGATGTATTCGCTCACTTCTCAGCAATCGCTGGAGAGGGATTCAAATCGTTAGAAGAAGGACAAAAGGTTTCTTTTAACATCGTTGAAGGAGCTCGTGGAGCACAAGCGAGTAATATCGTTACATTATAATTTTTTTAAAATCAAAAGAAGGGATAACCCTTCTTTTTTTTAGTTTCAGTTAATTTTTGATTAACTGAAACTTCATCAAAAACTCGAAGTGAAAATCAGAAGGATAAAAAATCAAAAAAAGTTTTGATTATTAAACAAGTATAAAGTTAATGCTTTTATTAAATATCAAACTTCTTCTAAAATAGCAACTATAAAAAAGAGAGGCATCACCTCTCTTTTAAAATCAATCTAAATGTTTCTTAATATCTTCTACTATCAAATCTACTCGTAATCGATAACGTTCATATAATTCATCCACATTCACACGATCCGTAAACTCTTTATTAGCTCCATAATTTAAAACTCTCATTGATTTATCAGCATAGAATCTTGAAATTTTTTCTCCAAATCCACCATCAAGTATGCCATCTTCTAATGTGATAACTAATTGATGATCGACTAATAAGTTAGTAAGTAATGATTCATCAATACCGCTAGCAAAACGTGGATTAATTAATGTTGCATCTAATCCTATCTGATACTTTACCATTTTTAAAACTTTTTCTCCTAGTTGATAAAATGAACCTAGTGCTAAAATAGCTACTTTATGCCCTTTTTCTACTAGTTGATATCGATTAATATCATCAAATGGAGGCTTAATTGATTCAGTAGTTGATACCACTCGATTTGGAACTCTAATCACAACTGGATGCTCATTTTGTTCTAGTCCCCAATCCATCATCGCTAAATACTCTTCTTTTGTTGTCGGAGCAAGGTAGACAATGTTTGGAATATTTGAAACAAGTGAAATATCAAATACACCTAAATGAGTCACATCTGTTCCAGAAATTCCTCCATTAAAGATTAAAATGACTGCTGGATGATTATTAATCGCTAAATCTTGAGATAATTGATCATAGGTTCGTTGAATAAATGAGCTATGAAAACCAACCACAGGTTTCATTCCTTGTGAAGCTAATCCTGAAGCGAGAGCAACCGCATGTTCTTCAGCGATTCCAACATCTATCAATTGATCTCCGTACCCTTCCCTAACCTGACTAGGTCCAAAAATTCCCGGAGTTCCTGCTGTAATTGCCACTACTTTAGAATCCGATTTTGCTTTCTCAATTAAAAATTTACTCGTGATTTGTACATAATTTTCTGAGGAAGGCTTATGAAGTAGTTCGCCACTTTCTAAGTCAAATGAACCAGTATAGTGAAAAGCTTCTTTATTCATTTCTGCTAGCATATAACCTTTTCCCTTTACAGTTGACATATGAATGACAACAGGATGGTTCGTATCCTTTACTTTTGAAAAAACATCAATTAACGCGACAAGATCATGACCGTCTTCAATATAGTGATAATCAAATCCTAATGATTTAAAAAAATTCGTTTCACATTCACCTTTACTTCGACGAAGTTCGGCTAAATTCTGATAAAGTCCTCCATAATTAACTGCAATCGACATCTCATTATCATTCACTAAAATAATCATGTTTTTACCAGAAGCTGCAGCATTATTTAACCCTTCGTATGCTTCTCCTCCGCTTAACGATCCATCTCCAATGACTGCAATAATATTTTCTTTAGCTCCTTTAATATCACGAGCCTTAGCTAATCCACAAGCTAAACTAATTGATGTGGAGGTATGACCAATTGTAAAAAAGTCATGTTCACTTTCTTTCGGTGAGGTGTATCCTGTAATTGATCGATACTGGTCTGGATCAATGAATCCATGTTTACGTCCCGTTAAAATTTTATGTGGATAACATTGGTGAGACACATCATAGACAATTTTATCCACAGGTGAATTAAAGACATAATGTAAAGCAATAGTTGCTTCCACCATTCCAAGATTAGGACCAAAATGCCCTCCTACTTGACTCACTTTATTAATAATAACTTCTCTTATTTCATCAGCTAATACGATTAACTCATCTTGAGTCAATTTTTTTAAATCTTCAGGTGAATTAACTTTATTTAAAACATTCATCCCCATTTAAACTTCCTCCTAAATTTTTATTAAGTGGCTAACTTCATTTATTTTAATTCCTATACTTTAGTATATCAGTTAAAGTAAACTCTAATACAAGCTCAAAGTTTAACAGCTTTTGTTTAATAACGTCGGAGGTTGTAAAATAAAGTGTGTAAACTCTTAGAACTGTTACCATAATAAGTTAA
>artificially_reared_2__coassemble_557_pt1 | contig 18666 bp, 15 predicted proteins | sample artificially_reared_2__metabat2_low_PE_015 | metagenome-assembled genome bin artificially_reared_2 | reverse complement strand
ATGTGTTTAGCTAACTATGATTTATATGGAATGGATACGTTCCAAGCGTTCCAGACGATGGCAGTTGTTGCACAAACAGGAGCTGCTTTAGGGGTATTTATTAAAGCAAGAAACATGGCAACTAAAAACTTAGCTTTATCTGCTGGAATTACAGGATTATTTGGAATTACTGAACCAGCGATTTATGGAGTTACATTAAAATTTAAAAAACCATTTATTTGTGGATGTATTGCAGGAGCAATTGGAGCCGCTGTTGGATCATTCTTTAATATTGCATATTATGCGTATGCAGGATTACCAGGAGTCTTAACAGTTGTTAATGCGATTACACCAGATAATCCAAATTCAATTGTTGGGATGTTAATAGGTGCAGCTATCTCATTATTTGGATCAATCATTTTAGTTCAAATTGTAGGATTTGGAGAAACCGAAGAAGTTGAAGAAAAACAACCAGAAAAACCAGTTTTAATGGCAAATGATACAGAGGTTAAAAATCCATTAGCAGGTAAAGTAATGGCATTATCAGATGTGAACGATCCAGTCTTTTCTTCAGGAGCAATGGGAAATGGAATTGCGATTGATCCAAGTGATAATAAGGTATACGCACCTTTTAATGGAACTGTTCTTTTCGTTGCAGAGACAAAACATGCGATTGGATTATGTTCAGAAGATGGCATTGAGTTATTAATTCATGTTGGAATGGATACGGTTAAAATGAATGGAAAAGGATTTGATTTAAAAGTTTCTGCTAACTCAACCGTAAAACAGGGAGATTTACTTTTAGAATTTGATCGTCAAATGATTGAACAAGAAGGATATTCTTTAGTGACACCAGTTGTTATTACAAACAGTCACTGTTTTGAACAAAAGACGATTTGTGTAGAAGAAGTTGTTGAAAAAGGAAAACCAATTCTTAATTTAAAGAAAATGACAAATATGTAGTTAAATGAAGGAAAAAGGAGAAATGAGTTATGAATAAATTACCAAAAGATTTCTTATGGGGAGGAGCTTTTGCAGCTCATCAATTTGAAGGTGGATGGAATGCAGGTGGAAAAGGTCCAAGTGTTGTTGATGTCATGACGGCTGGGGCACATGGTGTTCCACGAAAAATTACAGAAACAATTTTGGAAGACACGTTCTATCCAAATCATGAAGCAATCGATTTTTATGGTCGTTATAAAGAAGACATTGCTTTATTAGCAGGAATGGGGCTTAAATGTTTAAGAACATCAATTGCTTGGTCACGAATCTTTCCTAAAGGAGATGAGTTAGAACCAAATGAAGAAGGGTTAAAATTTTACGATGATGTTTTTGATGAATTATTAAAATACGGAATCGAACCAGTTATTACATTATCTCACTTTGAATTACCTCTTCATTTAGCAAGAGAATACGGAGGATTTAGAAATCGTAAATTAGTTGAGTTCTTTGAACGATTTGCTGAAGTATGTTTTACACGTTATAAAGATAAAGTAAAATACTGGATGACGTTTAATGAAATCAACAATCAAATGGATACAAATAATCCATTATTCTTATGGACAAACTCAGGGGTTACTTTAACAAAAGATGAAGATTCAAGAGCGGTATTATATCAAGTGGCACACAATGAGTTATTAGCGAGTGCAAAAGCTGTCATCAAAGGTCGTGAAATTAATCCAGAATTTAAAATTGGATGTATGGTGTCACATGTTCCAATTTACCCATACTCTTGCAATCCAGAAGATATCATGGCAGCTGAAGAAGCCATGCGTGAACGTTTCTTCTTCTTAGATGTTCATGTTCGTGGACATTATCCACGTTATGCCTTAAAAGAATTTGAGCGTAAAGGATACGATATTGGAATGCAAGAAGGCGATGAAGATATCTTAAAACAAGGAACGGTAGACTATATTGGATTTAGTTACTATATGTCAACGGTTGTTAAGGCAGATGTTCATAATGAAAATACTGAAGATGTTGTAAACGGAGCTTTATCTAATTCGGTTGAAAACCCATATATTAAAGCAAGTGATTGGGGATGGCCAATTGATCCAGTTGGATTACGCTATACGTTAAATCGTATCTATGATCGATATGAACTTCCAATGTTCATTGTTGAAAATGGTTTTGGGGCACACGATACGGTAGAAGAAGATGAGCAAATTCATGATACATATCGTATTGATTATTTAGCAAAACATATTGCAGAAATTAAAAAAGCAGTCAACTATGATGGTGTTGAGTTAATGGGATATACACCATGGGGAATTATCGACTTAGTTTCATTCACAACAGGTGAGATGAAAAAACGTTACGGAATGATTTATGTGGATCGTGATAACGAAGGTAAAGGATCAATGAAACGTTTACGAAAAGATTCATATTATTGGTATAAAGAAGTCATTGCGACACAAGGCGAAAACTGCTAAGTCATAAAATATAGTAAAAGAAGGAATCACCTAATTAGAAGTGGTTCCTTCTTTTATAAAGATGAGTAGTTAAAAAAACGGGTAAAAGACTATAAGCGGGGGAGTGCAATGAGTGTTTATTTAGCTGAATTTATTGGAGTTAGTATCCTGATTTTTTTAGGATGTGGAGTGATTGCTGGAAATTCACTAAAAGAATCTGGAACATTTAAAGTTGGATCGTTAGCGATTAATTTAGTTTGGGGATTTGCAGTAGCAATCGCCATGTATGCGGTAGGAGATATTAGTGGAGCTCACTTAAATCCCGTCATTACTGTGACACAAGCATTAAGAGGAAACCTAAGCTGGACACTTGTTCCGGGCTATATTTTGGCACAAGTTTTAGGAGCGATGTTTGGAAGTTTTTTAGTTTATTTAGAGTTTTTACCTCATTGGAAAGTAACTAAAGACGAAACTGTAAAGCTTCATGTTTTTGTGACGTCACCACAAATTCAACATACGATGGGGAATTTTATCAGTGAATATCTGGTCACCTTTACGTTAATCTTTTTTCTGTTTATCCTTGAGAAAAATCAGTTCGTAGAAGGAATAAAACCATTGGTGGTTGGAGGAATCATTTTTTCATTAGGAACTTGTTTTGGAGGCGTTACAGGTGCTGCTTTGAATCCAGCTCGTGACTTAGGTCCACGATTAGCTCATTTTTTATTACCTATTCCGGGAAAAGGATCGTCTGATTTTGGATATGCATGGATTCCAATGACTGCTCCACTGCTTGGAGGAATTACAGCTACATTTGTTTATTTAGCTATTTATGAAAAAGTCATCGATATAAGATTATTTGTGATCATGCTCCTAAATATAGTTGTTTTATCTTTAATCAAAGTCAACTCAAAAATTAATTTAAAAAAATTAAGTTTCATTAAAATGCATAAGTCATGATAACGATTAAAATTAAAATTTTTTGATCATTGAGTCATCTTTTAGGATTGAAAAATATTGATTGTTTTTAATAGAGTCGCTAAAAAAACATTCTCTTAATTTGGTGTAAGAGAATGTTTTTTTTTGTCTAATGTAAGAGATTTAATGTTTTATTATAAGTATATATTATAGAATTTATAATAATAATTTATTTTACTTATGGTTGCAATGGGATTAAACTATAACTGTGAAATTCATTAGGAGGTTTTGACATAATGAATAAAAAGAGACTGATTCAAAAATATAATCCATAACAGTAAAAATAAGAGTGACTTAGGCTTAATCAATCTATATGTTTATTTCATAGTCATTAAACATTTTAAACAATCTAATTTTTAGCTAATAATGACATGAGTTTATGAGATATAAGTTACTTGAGTCAATAGATATTAACGGTACAAAGTAGATTATAGGTTTAAGTCGTGAAAAAATAGACATTATAAGAATAGACCGTCACTTTAAGTAAGTATTGAAACTTAGAGCGGTTGAAATAAAGATTTTTAATGACTAGTTATTATAATTTATTTCTATGTTAATTTTATTATTTATCAAAATTTCTAAAAAAATTGTCAAAAATAAAAGGAGATCAAATTACTTTGTAAGGTGATCGAAAGGAGACTTAACATATGTGTACAGCATTATCATTAACAGCAAGAGATGGTTCACATTTATTCGGTAGAAATATGGATGTTGAATATTCATTTAATCAGTCAATTTTATTAACACCACGTCGCTTTGACTATAAAAATCGTGCAACAGGTGAAATGAATCAAACAAAGTATGCAGTCATTGGAATGGGAACCATTATTGATGAACATCCATGTTACGCAGAGCTTTTTAATGAAAAAGGATTAGCAGCAGCGGGATTAAACTTCCCTAACTACGCACACTGGGATGAAAAAGCGATCGAAGGAAAAACAAATATTCCTCCTTATGATTTAGTTTTATGGGTGACTGCAAACTTTGAAACTGTTCAAGAGGTAAAAGAAGCTTTAAAAGATGTTGTTTTAGTTGATGTTCCTGTCAATGAACAAACTCCAATTGCTCCTTTACACTGGATGATTTGTGATAAAACAGGTGAAAGTATCGTTGTAGAAAAAACAGTGAATGGTTTAAGTGTTATGGATAATAAAGTAGGAGTTTTAACGAATGCGCCAACTTTTGATTGGCATTTAACAAACTTAACTCAATACATGGGATTAACGTCGACACAACCAAAAGATACAATACTCGGAGAGCAAGAATTACATCCATTAGGACAAGGGCTTGGTGCTTTCTCATTACCAGGAGATTATTCATCACCATCACGCTTTGTTAAAGCTGCTTTCTTACGTAATAATATCGATTATGCAAATGTTAATTACTCTGGAATCAGTGAATTCTTCCACATCTTAAATGGAGTGGCAATGGTTCGAGGATCAGTCGTTACTCCTCAACATTTAAATGACATTACGTTATATACATCTTGTATGGATCAAGAACGTGGAATTTATTATTACAATACTTATACAAATCATACGATTTCAGCTATTAATATGCATAATGAAGATTTAGACGCAAAAGAAATTAAATCATTTAAATTTAATGATGAATTTGCTGTGACTTTACGAAATTAATAAAAACTTGTTTATCAAAAATATGCTCCTTAAGTTTAAGGAGCATCTCTAATTAGTCATGTAGAAAGGTCGATTTTTATGGAGCAAACAATCAGTAACTCATCAATAGATAGAAAAAAATATTTTATTATTTTTGTCTGTATGTTTATTCAAGCGATTCCTTTTGGAATTGCTCAAAATATTCAACCACTTTTTGTTCCATATGTGGTTGAAAAATTTAATTTTTCATTAGCCTCTTTTAGTTTAATTTTTACATTTGGTGCGGTGGCATCTGCCATTTTCTCACCATTTTTAGGGAAACTATTTGGAAAAGTTAATATTAAATTATTATTTATTATCGGGACAGCTTTATCAAGCTTAGCCTTTGTTGGTTTTGGTTTTGCAAAAACTCTACCTGAGTTTTATTTATATTCTGGAATTCAACAAGTAGGATGTGTCCTATTTTCAGGATTAGGTGTTCCTTATGTTATTAATAACTGGTTTCCAAATAAGGGACGCGGGAAAGCATTAGGAATTGCCTTCTCTGGTGGATCAATCGGTAATATCTTTTTGCAACAATTAACTTCACAATCATTAGCGACTAAAGGTCCTTCAGCGTCATATATCATGTTCGGACTTCTTTCTTTAATTGTTAGCTTACCTGTTATTTTATTCTTTATCCGCTTACCTAAAGAAGTAGAAGAGTCTAAAAATGAAACAGAAGCAGTTAATCCTTTAGTTGAAGATGAAGGATTAAGTGCGGCAGAAGTAAGAAAAAGTAAATATTTTTGGATTTTTGCTGTGGGATATGCTATTATGGCGATTGCTATTTCAGCATTAAGTACACAATATGCGACTTACTTTACGGGAGAACTACATTTTAGCCCAACATTAGTTGGAACACTTGGTTCTGTCTTTGCGGCTTGTTGTTTAATCGGAAATATTGGTGGTGGAGTTTTATTTGATAGATTTGCAACTTTCAAAACAATGTTTATTGCCATGCTTTTACAAATTATTGCTATTCTCGCGATGTTATTAGCAGAATATATCCCAATGGCAGCTTTCTTATTTTCAATCGGTTATGGATTAAATGTTTACTCATATATGTCTGCACCTGCCTTTATGGCTAGTGATGTCTTCGGTAAAAAAGAAGCTAGCGTTAAGCTTGGAATTATTAGTTTAGCATTTGCAGTTGGATTTGCTGCAGGATCAAGTTTATTTGGAATGATTGTAGATCGATCAGGTTTTACTGCTGCATGGATTACTTTACTCGGATGTACAATTGTTGGATATTCTTTACTATTAACTGGAGTTAAAGGATATAAAAATAAATCGTTATCTTAAAACAATCAATCTTTTATTTGAGCTTGTGTATAAGACAGTTACTTAAAGCAAATATTTAAAGGTGTATAGTGATTTTTACTAGCTTCTCCTTAACATTACATCATATGAGTCACTCATACAAACTCGTAAAATAAAAGATAGGAATTATGAAGATGAAAATACTTTTAGAGAAAATCGGAAAATTACCAGTAGGTGTGATTGCAACGGCTATTGGATTAGTCACACTATCTAATATTTATTTTGCATTAGGATATACTTGGGTGAAGTATCTATCAGTTACTATGGCAACACTCGTTTGGTTAGCTGCCGTTTTAAAATTAATTTTACATTTTGAAAAAGTAAAGTTAGAATATAAAGATGTGATTCCTGCAAGTTTATATGCTACATTTGCGATGTTGACCATGATTTTAGGAAGCTTTATTGCAGATTATTTTTATGACTTAGGAAAGGCTATCTGGTTGATTGCGATTGGAATTCATCTCATTCATACTGCTATTTTTACATACACTCATGTTATTAAAAGATTTGATAAAGAATCTTTTATTCCTACTTGGTTTGTTACGTATGATGGATTACTTGTTTCAACCGTTGTTGGATCTCATATGCATGAACCGATCATTTCAAGAATCATTGTTTTATATGGCTTAATTATGTTTATTTTGATTATGCCGTTCATGCTTTTTCGTATTTTAAAACGTCCATTAGCAGAGCAAGTCTATCATACAGCGGCTATCTTAATGGCGCCGGGCTGTTTGATATTAGTTAGTTTATTAAATGTATATGAACATCCTAATCCTAATATCTTATATGCCTTGTACGTCATTATTTTTAGTGCGTTTATTTATATTATTTATCATATTCCTCATTTCTTTCGTTTCTCTTTCCATCCAGGATTCGCGGGACTTACGTTTCCGATGGCTATCGGAACCGTTGCTACACAACGATTTAGTGCGTATGTCATTGAAAAACAGCACTTTGTCATAGGAGAATTCTTACACCAATTAACAGGAATTCAAATTTATCTAACAACCGCAATTATTGCGTTTGTTGTTTATAACTTTATTCGTATGATTGTCAGATCCTATCGAAGAGAATTAGCTAAATAGCATATTGCTTATAAAAGAAACTACCCATTTTGTGAATGAAACTCATAAGATGGGTAGTTTTTTATGATTTTAAAGAGATTAAGATTGTTTGTGCGGATCATTTTATAATTAATAAAATTTTAATATTATTAACAATTATTAACGATACATTTACATTCAGTTAATCTTTAATGATGAATTATAAAGTAATATGAGAGCATGAAGTATTGGAAAGGAGATTAGGCATGGAGAAAGAGAGTAAAGAAATAATGGTTGCTGCACATGCGGGATGTATGAATACTCAGTTAGATAGTTTAAGTTCCATTGAAGTAGCTCTAAAGTATCCTATTAGTATTGTCGAATTAGATGTTAGGTTTTTGAAAAATGGATGTCCAGTATTAAGTCATGATCCAATTAATGAAGATAAAAGTGATTATATTTCACTAGATGAGGCACTTAAAGTGTTAAGTCCATATAAACAAGTAAGTGTTAATTTAGATATGAAAGAGTTAAGTGAAATATCTATTATTAAACGACTGTTAGAAAAATACGACATGATGGAACGATCATTTTTGACAGGAATTGAATTTAAACAGATGGAAAACGTAAAACATATTGGGATTCCGTATTATGTTAATTTTCATTTAGACGACCTAAAATATCAGGATGCCGATTATGTTCGTAACATTCGAGATGAGATTTGTTCAACTGAGGCATTAGGGATTAACTTAAATTACAAAGAGGTCACACCTATGTTAGTTGATTTGTTTCATGAAAGTGGACGACTTGTTTCCGTTTGGACCGTTGATGAAGAAACAGAAATGAATCGATTAATTAAACTAGGGGTTGATTCCATTACTACAAATGAAATTGAAATATTATTAAATAAATTAAAGAAGAGAGAATATAAAATTGCATAAATAAGTTAGGAGAATGAACGATGATCACAAATAATTATCCAATATTATTTATTTTTGGATTAGTTGTATATATTGGAATAATGATTGCAATCGCTTATTTTAGTAGCAAAAAAGGAAGTACTGAAGGTGAAGGTTATTTAATGGGCGGGCGCAACATTGGATTATTATTGTTAATTGCGACGTCAGCAGCTACTGCTATTGGAACAGGAACGTCCGTTGGAGCAACAGCTAATGGATTTAGAAGTGGTTGGCTTGGAGCTGTTTATCCATTGGCAAATGCTATGGGATTAATTACAGTAGCTTTTTGTTTTTCACATGTGCGAAAGTTCAAATTTAGAACATTGTGTGAAGAATTACAGTTTTATTATGATGGTAGTCATACGATGCGAAAGTTTATGTCTGTTATCATATTTGTAGTTTCAATTATTTGGGTTGGAAGTGCCATTAATGGAGGAGCAAATTATTTATCATATTTGATTGGAATGCCTTTATTACCAGCTAAAGTGATGACTGTTTTTGCCTTTGCTATTTACGTATTTATTGGGGGATATATGGCAGTTGTTTATACGGATGCTATTCAAGCTATTCTTTTATTTACAGGATTTTTATTTATTGCGTTTATGGCGATACCAGCTGCAGGAGGCTTTGAAAATATTGTGGCAACTTATCAAGCGGCTGATAAAGCAGGAGCATTAACGTTATTTGGAATTGGTGAGTTAGGATTTAATTCAGTCTTATCGATTGCTTTAGCTTCATTTTACGGTGCGATGGCAGGACCAACTGCACACATGCGCATTTATACGGCTAAAAATCAAAAAACTGCAAAACGTGGTATTTTAGTTGCAGCAATCGTTGTTGGCTGCTTCTCTATTCTACCAGCTATTGTGGGAATGTCTGGTTTTACGTTAGCAACTATGAACGGGGCTGATCATGTGTTAGCAAATCCAGACTTTGCATTCTCATATATGGCAACAACTGTATTCAACCCAATCATTGGATTATTATTTTTAATTGCAGGGTTATCAGCTATTATGTCATCAGCTGATTCGGATGCTATTGCAGGTGTCACAACCTTTTTGACAGATATTTATGTGTTAATTTTTAATCGTCATGTCAAAGACGAAGATATTCCAAAATATTCTCGTATTTTATTAGTGATTATTCTTGTTTCTGCATTTGTAATGACAATCTTTGCTACGGATGTTATGAGTTATATTAGTAATGTTATTGGATCATTAATGCCAGGTATTGGAGTGGCCTTACTGTTAGGACGTTTTTGGAAACGTGCTACTTGGCAAGGAGGAATTGCAACTATTTCGATTGGAATTATTTTCGGAATTTGTTATTTACTAATTACTCCATTCAATACGTGGGTGGTGAACGTTTTTGGAGGACCAGCTTTACCAGTGACATTATTAACTTTTGTGACAGGAGTTGTCGTGAGTTATTTAACACCAAACCCAGTTCATTCAGAGCAAGAGCGTGTTCAATTAGTCATGTTATCACGTGAAGCTGAAGAACAAAAAATGAATCTAAAACCATTAAAAGCCTAGTGTTAACTAGGCTTTCATTTATGACTTAAGGAGTTTACAAGATGATATTATTAAAGAAAAATATTAAATTGACAAAAGATTTTTCAGAAAAAGATTATTTTACTTCATTTAGTGTTCCAAGAGGAATTAAAAAAATAAGTTTATTATTTAGTTATTCTCCTGATCAAGTGACCGATCGTTCCTTATTTTCTCAATCAGTAAGCGAAGCCATAAAAAAATACTATGGTGAATTTGATGGGAAGTTAGATCAACTTAAAGTAGAGAATTTTGATACCATTAAAAATTTGTTAACAATCTCTCTTGATTGTAATGGAAGATTTATTGGTAATCGTCATAAGTGGGAATCTAATCAAACAATTGAAATTTCTAAGAATAAAGTAACCCCAGGTTTTATTTCACCTCATATGATTGAAGGTGAGTGGGGAGTAACTATACATTGTCATCAAATTTTTACAGAATTAGTGAATGTTGAGTTAAAGGTGGTGGGGGAGTATGATGAAGTGGCATGCGGTTGAGTTACATACACATACTTATCATAGTGATGGGGATTTTACGTTAGATGAGTTAGTTGAAACGGTACAATCGTTAGATTTTAGTGCCGTCTGTTTAACGGATCATAATACCTTTTCAGGCTATGATGAGTTTGAAAAAGCCTTACAGAAATATCAGTTTATTGGAGTTAAAGGGATTGAGTGGACGACTTATTTTGGACATCTTTTAGTACTAGGAGAAGAAGGGAAATGTGATTGGCGTCAATCAAAGAAGAATAATCTAGATGCTTCTTTAAGAGCGATTCATGAAAGCGGAGGGATATCGGGTATTGCTCATCCTTATGCACTTTCAACTCCAATCAATACGGGATATGATTTTCAATTTAATATTGAAGATTATTCTCTGGTTGATTTTATTGAAGTTTGGTCACGTGATTTTCCTGAAGGGAAAGTTCGAACAATTAGAGCATTTAAACTGTGGGAAGAAAAGTTAAACCAAGGTTATAAAATTACAGGAACAAGTGGGCGTGATTATCATCGAGCGGACGGAATACCAGTTAGTTATGGAAATACCTATATTGGAATAGATATTCAACAAATACTAGATTCAACACAGATTGTGAAGGCTATCAAAAAGGGAAGAATAGTCGTAACATTGGGACCATTATTAACGGCTCAAATCGAGAAAAATGATCAAGTTTATGAAGTGGGGGATGTCATTAATCCAGGAAGATCATTGATTAAAATTCAAATAGATAGTAAAAAAAATATCGGTAAGTGGCAAATCTTTGATATAAAGCCAAAAGAAATTAAATTCATTCATAACGGCAAAATTATTTATGAAACTAATTATGAAGAAGAGCACGAGATTCTACTAAATCTTGAAAAGGGATGGTTAAGAGTAGATTTGATAGGAGAATATTTAGGAGTAGAAAATTCTCGATTAGCTTTTACTAATCCCTTTTACATTGAATAAAGGTAGAAATGAGTGGTTATCACATCATTTTTTAATCATCACAAAAATAAAAATTATTGAAAGGACTATAAATTGAAAGAACCATTATCTAAGATCATGTTAACTCTCAGCTTAGGTAATGGTTTTTATCTTTAAACGTATAGTGATAGTTGTCTCAATAATGGGTCAATTGGTAGTAAGTACTTAAATTAGTTAATTCTAGTTATTATTACGGTATTATCGTAGAATGAACTAGCATAACATGTTATGATTTAGTTAGATATTAAATTATAAGCTTCATATACTAGAAGCTTCAAATCCGTATAGTTTGCTTGTCTATTCAAAAGATGCATAAGTTCAGATAAATTTTCTTCAGAGAAAATTTTTAACTGGACTATAGAATGTCTTGATAAGTCAAGTAATCCTTAGTTTTGATAATAAATATTAGATGTCAAATACTGATCTGTTTCTACTATGAAAATAAATACAAACTCTCTCTACGAAGGCGACTTTGAAAAGACCTCCTCGTGTAGGTCTTTAAAATAAGGGATAAAGGCATACAAAAATGAAAGGCGCATCTTGTCTTCCTTGTTTAATCTATTATGGTAAAACTAGAATCTATCAAAAGGTCGTTCACTTTCGTTTATGGTGGTGCCCTCGAGGCGTGAGGGTCTATATAGATGAACAGTATGTCATCAGTTGAGCTAATTATACAATAAAAAGTCATTAAGATGAATGATGAGTAGTTAATGGTAGTAAAATAATAGTATGTTAGAAAAAGTAATCAATTGAGATTGATTAGAAGGAGGAAAAAATGAGTCAGACAATGGGTTTAAAATCACGTAATGAAATTGAAGAGGAGTCTAAGTGGAAGATTGATAAAGTTTATGCAAGTGTAGAGGCTTGGGAGCATGATTTTCAATACTTAAAGGAACATGCGCCTCAACTAAAAGAGTTCCAAGGACGTCTTGGAAATATCACTGATTTAAAAGCATACTTAAAGGTACAAGAGGAATTATCGCGATTATTAGAGAAATTATATGTTTTCGCTCATATGAAGAGTCATGAAGATACATCAAACTCTGAATTCCAAACGTTAGTGAATAAAATTGATCCATTCATGGCTGAGTTTTCAAGTTATAGTGCCTTTTTCACACCTGAAATTTTATCACTTGAAGATGGAACGATTGAAAAGATGATTGAAAGTGATGACGAATTAAAGGTATACGATACATTCTTTAAAGTCTTATTAAAAGAAAAGCCACATATTCTTTCTAAAGAGATGGAGGAATTATTAGCATCTGCCTCTGATTGCTTAGGTGCTCCAGAAAGTATCTATTCCATGTTAACAAACGCTGATTTAAATTTTGGAAAAATTAAAGATGAAAATAATCATGAGGTAGAGTTAACAGAAGGAAATTATAGTTCTTTCATTAAAAGTAAAGATCGACGTGTGCGAGAAGAAGCTTTTAAATTATTATTTGGAACGTACAAACAGTTTGAAAATACTTTAGCAACTAGCTTAACAAGTTCTTTAAAAACATTCATCTTCTATGCTAAAACGAGAAAATATGCTTCATCTTTAGAAGCGTCATTAAAACCTAATGATATTCCAGTAGAAGTCTATAAAAATGCGATTGAAACAATTAATCATCAATTAAAATCACTTCATCGCTATGTAGAGTTAAAGAAAAAATTATTAGGCTTAGATGAGATGCATATGTATGATTTATATGTTCCAGTGATTGATGTTCCTAAAATGCATATTGAATATAATGACGCCGTTAAAATGGTTAAAGAAGGATTAAAGCCACTCGGTAAAGAATATTTAGAAATCTTTGATGAAGGAATTCATGAAGGATGGGTAGATGTTTATGAAAACAAAGGGAAAAGAAGCGGGGCATACTCATGGGGAAGTTATGATACAATGCCTTATGTCTTATTAAATTATAATTATGAGTTAAATGACGTTTCAACACTTGCTCATGAAATGGGACATTCCATTCATTCATATTACACAAGAAAAGAACAGCCATATGTGTATGGAAACTATACGTTATTCTGTGCTGAAGTAGCATCAACAACAAATGAGATTTTACTGATCAGCGATTTAATTAATAAAGAGCAAGATAAAAACAAAAAATTATATTTAATCAACCAAGAACTTGAACAAATTAGAACAACGGTTTATCGCCAATTAATGTTTGCTGAATTTGAGTTAATCACACATGAAACGTTAGAGAATGGTGGTTCACTCACTTCTGATGATTTAAATCAAATTTGGTTTGACTTAAATAAAAAATATTTTGGACCTGAGATGATTGTAGATGAAGAAATTCAAATTGAATGGGCAAGAATTCCACACTTCTATAGTGACTTCTATGTTTACCAATACGCTACCGGCTATGCCGCAGCATCAGCTTTTGCTAAATCGATTTTAGAAAATGGTGAAACGGCTGTCGAAAAGTATAAAGGATTCTTAAAAGCAGGAGGATCTTTATATCCAATTGATACATTACAACAGGCTGGAGTAGATATGACAACACCAAAACCATTAGAAGCGACTATTGAGAGATTTAATGAATTACTTGATATGTTAGAAGAGTTAATTTAAAGAATAGAAAAATTTTGAAAATAATAACTGAATTAACAGATTAACAGTTTACAATTAAAAATCGGGATGATATATTTTTTAAGCATTAATTAAATTAAATTTAGGTATTCCTGAGAGAGTAGTTTGCATACAAATATGTGGTTAGGTCAACATATTGACTTCGGTTTGGTCTAATCTAAAAAAACGAGACTCATGTATAGCTTTTTTAGCTATATGTGATCTCGTTTTTTTGTTGCAACTAAATTTAATAGCTGAAATGGGAACGGTTATATTTTCAATTTTTGCTTTTAGTGCTTTATTTAATGCCTTTAAGTGTCGTGAGTTTGGAACAGATAGTATCATTCCAAACTTTATGAAAAATAAATTAGCGATTAAAGTGATCTTATTGACAGGAGCTATGCAAATTTTATTTACACAAATCTTTAATGCATTCTTCAACTCAGTGCTATTAAGTTTTATCATGTGGATAAAAGTTTTAGCTTTAGCTTCAATGATCATTGTAGTTAATGATTTAGTTAAATTTATTCTAAGAACAATGAAAAAGTGAGAGTTGAAAAATTAATTCTTATAAAGATTTTATTGAGAAACATAAAAGAAGCTAACCAGTGGGTTAGCTTCTTTTTCTATATAAAAAGTGATTATCGCGCGTTAAAGATTAATGTTTTAAAGCAGGAATTTGAATTTGTAGAGGATAGTCATCATTATTTAAGTAAGCCTCAAACGTATAAATAGGTTGATAGTATCCTTTTGTATCATAAAAATAATTCAACTGACAATCCGTAATCACTAAATGATCACCAGAAACTAAGTCGTTATAAACATAAAAGTTACCGTTCATAATCTGCTCAAAAGCCTCTTGTTCAGAAATAATATCCACTTGTTTTACATAATGATTAGTAACGATAGCGAATAAGAAATCATTAGGTACTTTTTGATCAGAAGGCGTAATCATGACCATACCTGTCTGAAAATCTTGATTGTATGAAGACAAGTCACTAGGAGCTGACACATCCCAGCGAAGAATAGATTCATCTTGTAACGAATAAATCGCTTCACTTGGAATTAATTCATACTTCTCCATGAACGCTTGGTAATCATTTTTTAATGAATCCAAATGAGTCGTATATTTTTGTTCAACCTCCCATGATGGATTCGTTAAGGACCATGATCCATCTCTTAAAAAATAAGTTAACTGATATTGATGTTGATTTGAATCAGTCAGAATAAAAGTACGGTTATGATTATCAATGACCATACTTCCTTGTTGAGTTAGTCCAAATTCATGTTGTAGTAATTTTGCGACTTCTTTTGCTTTTTCAACATTATGCACAGCTTCATTGACATAAATAGCTGCAGTGGATTGATTTTCACTAAGATCGGTTTCTAGATTAACAGAAATATGGTCCATGTTTTGTTTCTTATCTGGAATAATAGATAAATTACCAAACTCTTTAGTTTCATAGACAATAAAGGCTGAGCCAATTAAGCCAACAAAAGCTAAAGGAATCATTAACGCCTTAAAGATTGACGATAAAACAAAACGCTTTTGCTTACGACAATCTAAAATAGCCATCATGAAAAAGTAGCCCACTAAACTTCCGAGTGTATTGTGGAAAAGATCGTCTAACTCGAAAATTCCAAGATGAGTCACCCATTGGAAGACTTCAATTAAGAGAGTGACGGAAAAAGAAACAATAAATGTGGGTAAAAATCGTTTGAATTTATCACTATAAAGGGGTAATAGGAACCCTAACGGTGTAAACATCAGCATATTAAAAGTAATTAATTGGAACTCTTTTAAAGACCATTGATTCCAAGCATTTTTGTATCCGCTAAAAAGATTTAAATTAATCATGTTTGAATAGTTGGCTCCACGACTAAATGAAGTTAAACCTAAAACAATCACGAGCCAACTAATTAATAAAAGAAGTGTAGTTGATTTAGCAGAAAAACCTGGTTTTGTTTTTTTAATAAACTTTTGATAAAGTAAATAAGCAATCACAAGCGTCGCTAACACGATGCACGCTAACAAAATCCAAGGAATTAATCGATATATAATTGTCATAATATCCATGTATAGCTCCTCCAAAATCTAATTTATTAACAGTTATTCATTATACTGAGAAAAACTTAAGAAATTATCATCATAAATCTTAAGATTTTCTTAATAAATAAAGATCTATAAATCTTAAAGTAAGCATTAAATCCTTCTTTCCTAAAATCTATATTTCCCCGGAAATCTACAAATTAACTTTTAAATGAAAAGTGGCCAATTAAGAAAAATCAGTCTATTTTTAGAATACATATCACGTAGATTAGCACAATATAAATAAAGTTTAAATGATTTTAGGAGGCATGAAATGAATCGCAAAGCAATGATTAAGGTTTTTGTATTCGCTATGTGTTTGATCACTTTTTTCTACATGAATACAATGAGTGGTCAGTCTATGATCACAACAGTCAAATCGTCACCTAATCAGCTCTCTTCAATGGCGAGAATTACATTTAATCCAAATGTCAGTGTGATGGATCCAAATTATGAGAATGTCACACTTGAACAGGTCAATCAAATGGCTAAACTAGACGAAGTACAAGAGGTAGAATACAGTTTAGATTTTGTGTTATATAATCAAGAGTTGAAAAATCCGTATGAAAACGAATCTACATTATTTAATCAATTTTTCGTTAGAGGTGTTTCAAGCTGTCATTTTGCTCTTTTAAAAGAAGGGGTGATTCTGCTAAAAGAAGGCCGAAGTTTTAATGAAGAAGAGTTAATGAAAACTAACTTTGAAAAAGTACCTGTTTTAGTTTCAGAAGAATTTGCGAATATTAATCATCTAACAATTGGTTCCAATTTCTCTTTAGATAATAATGTCTACTTTATTCCATTCACGAATGAGGATTTGGATTTAGCCAAGCTTTATGTAGATAGTAACTTAGTGACTAAGGAAACTTACGAATTTAAAGTGATCGGCATATACACTCAAAATGAAACAGATGAGGTTCCTGAACTTTCAAATGAGATTTTTGTTCCTGAAACATTTGTTGAATATGCCCGTAACTTCTATTTTGACAATGCTCATAATGCTCATAAAAAAGTATATCAAAATAAATCATGGTGGGCTGAAATAGAAAAGAACTATCAATTCAATCTTCTTAATCAAAAAGCAATTACAGCATTGTTCATTTTAAAAGATGGAGCTAACTGGGATGACTTTGAAGCCAAAGCGAATGAAATTATAATGCCAAGTCATCAAGTTAAAAGAATTAGAACTATAAAAGGAGTGTGGGACTATTAGTTAACCAAAGTGACACCCTATAATAAAAAAACATATCTAAATTCAGAAGATCTTTCTGTTCTTAGATATGTTTTTTATTTGAAAGTTTGACAGGTGTAGCTGTTTTAGAGAGAGAATTGACACGCCCTGTAAATTTAAAAGATCCATTAATCTGGGAGTTTATGGAATGAATAAAACTTGTTATAGTAATAATGATGTTTACTATAAAAAACAGCCTTTAGCTGTTGTATGTATTGTTACAAGTCAATCTAATACTTATTTAAGAAAGATTGTAACTTTTTTATATCCATAAGAGGCTTTTGATTTTTAATGGCTATATCTAATTGATTATTCAATGATTCTAAATCACTTAATAATTCTTCTAACTCACTATCTTTCATGCTACTTAGCCTATTTGGGGAGTCTTTTAAATCGACCATACAGTCTAATACGTTTTCTAATAAATCTAAGTTTGCATCTATCATATTTTGACCTCCTAATTCTCTAAGTTTATTATACACTTTTTTCTGAGACTCTTCGTATATCTTATGGGATATTTTTTATATTTCGTTTAGAATTCTTATCAGAGTATGTCAGAGCCTTTCTTATATATATGCATTAATTATACATGAGATCAGTTGAAAGAAATCTTGGTAATATAAACAACTCATCTTATAATAAAACTATCAACTACTTAATGATAGTTAGTAGAATAACATTTAATAATGAGAAGAGGTTAAGCACAATGAAGCATGAGTATAGAAAGCATGAGAAAAAGTTATATGCCCCTAAAACTAAGCCCGAGTTAGTAGTCGTTCCTAAACAAAAGTTTTTTTGTATAAAGGGAAAAGGAAATCCTAATAATGAAGACTTTTCCGAACGAATTGGAGTGTTATACTCTCTAGCATATGCGATTAGAATGATGCCAAAGAATGGGTTCACACCGGAAGGGTACTTCGAGTATACCGTTTATCCACTAGAAGGAGTGTGGGATTTAACAGAGAAAGGGCGTCAAAAATTCGATAAAGACGAATTGTTATATACGATCATGATTCGACAACCAGAGTTTGTTAATCAAGAGGTTGTAGAGAAGGCATTTGAAATTGTAAATAAGAAAAAACCACACGCCTTACTTAAAGAAGTCTACTTTGATGAAATAGAAGATGGATTAGCTGTTCAAATGATGCACATAGGATCTTATGATCATGAACCTGAATCATTTAAACAAATGAAAGAATTCGTTGATGAAAATGGACTAGAAATTAAGACATTAGCTCATCGAGAAATCTAGTTATCTGACGTAAGAAGAGTTGATACAGACAAGCTAAAAACAATATTAAAATATAAAGTTAGAAGAAGTAATTAATTTATAAAAACTTATTAAAAAGTAAAAAAGATTAATCTCAGTTTAGTAGATCTTACTATACTCAGATTAATCTTTTTCT
>artificially_reared_2__coassemble_551_pt1 | contig 18843 bp, 18 predicted proteins | sample artificially_reared_2__metabat2_low_PE_015 | metagenome-assembled genome bin artificially_reared_2 | reverse complement strand
GTAACTAAGATGACACATTTTCCTTGCGCCGCTAATCCTTTTAGAATTTTAATAATTTCAGCTTCTGTTTCACCGTCTAAGTTTCCAGTTGGTTCATCGGCTAAAATAATTTCTGGTTGATAAGATAAAGCACGAGCAATGGCTACACGTTGTTGCTGTCCACCTGATAATTTTAAAATACGACTGTTAGCTTTTTCTTCATCTAAACCAACACTATTTAATAAATCATAAACATACTTCTTTTTATCGGCGACATGAAATTTTGCAATATCCATCGACAAGCTCACATTTTCAAAGGCTGTGAATTTCGTTAATAAGTTAAAGCTTTGAAACACAACGCCAACATACTGACTACGAAAATCATACTTATTTATTTTTTCAATATCTTTCCCATCATAATAAACCTTTCCCGTCGTTGGAGCAGCTAATCCTGAAAGAACTGATAATAGTGTTGTTTTTCCTGTACCTGAACGCCCGATAATCGCATACACTTTTCCTTTTTCAAATTCTAAATTTAAGTTTTTAAAGATTGGTTTTTTATCATAAGCAAAACTAATATTTTCAAGCTTTAATACTGACATACGCCTCACTCCTTAATCACGGTTTGATAAGATTTTTAACGGTTCATAACGCATAATAAAAATAATGGATACAGCACTAGCTGCTAATGTTAAAATCATTCCGATTCCTAATAACTGCATTAATACGGTAAAATCAGTCGCCGATGTCACACTCGAAATATAATCAATATTAGCCATAGGCTGACCTTTTCCTCCGATCATCTCTTTGTTTCCAGTTGGACGTCCAAATGAAGATTCAGCCTGCATCATTTGATGACTTTGTGCTTCAATTTGTGAAGCTAACAATGTATTTGTCACTGGTACAGAGGAAACAGCTCCAATTCCTGCTCCAATCAGTAAAGCAATAATCGTAATCACAAAACTTTCAATTAAAAATTGTGTGGCAACTTTTGATTTTTTCATTCCAATAGCCGTTAAAACCCCAATTTCATATTTACGTTCACGAACATTAAAAATATTTAAAACGACTAAAATAATCGCTCCAATTCCAAAGACAACCGCTAAGAAATAACCTGCCATTTGACTTAAATTTTCAAGCGGTAATAAACTTTGTTCGTAGCTTGTTAAGTCAGCTGAAGAAACGGTATAAGTCTCATCTAATCCTAACTCACGAACCTCATCTTCAAAAGCATAATAACTTTCAACATCTGCAAACACATAAGTTCCTGAAACTTGAGATGGAATCGCTGTTGTCGTTTCCATTCCTGTTGTTTCATCGGTTGAAATAACAGCTGTTTGTGAAGAAGCTTCTGAAATTAATTCAACAGCATGATAGCTCATGTAAATACGGTTTGCGGGATCATTTGCTGAAGAAAATCCTTGCATCACTTCACTACTTGTTGCAGTCGATTGACTGTTGTTATAAATTCCAACAATGGATAACGTATACGATTCTTCCTCATTATTCGGATTAACAACTGTCATGGTATCTCCAACAACTAAATTGTTATAAGTGGCTAATTCATCAGAAATAATACAGTCTAACGCTTCCGTTCCTTCTTCAAACATTTGCCCCTCTGTTAAGGTCGACGTTCCCGCTAAAAAATCTGTCATGGCTTCATCTGAACTATAACCAATAATCGTGAAATCCCCTTGAACTCCCATTCCACCTTTTGCAAAACCGCCTCCTTTTCCACCTTCCATTTGAGGCATTTGCATTCCTTCTCCTTGAATCATATTTGAATCCGCAGTCGAAGTGGAATTTGAAATAGCTTCAACTTCATCTGTTCCGTTTAATGAAATGGTAGCTGTATAATAAAAAGATTTTACCGTTGATGCCTTGGCATACGTTTCCATCTCTTCAAGTGTTAGACTTGGAATACTCATCATCTGTGATTTATCAAATCCCCCTTCACCCATCATTGACTGTTGCATCATGGATTGACGATCAACTGAAATTTGTGCCGTCACACTCAAAGACTCTAACGTCTGTTCTCTTGCCTGCTCTGCAGCCTGACGAATTGAAAGTCCAATACAACAAGAAACTGAAATAACTAAAACAATCACACCAATTAAAATATTTCTCCCCACTGAACGGGTGAGACTCTTCCATGCATTTTTCAATAAATACATCTACATATCCTCCTTGCCAACTAACTATTGATTTCCTAGATTCGTTAGTAATCATAAACGACCTATCTTAAATCAAACTTAAATTAAAAGCTAAAAATACGAAAAAGCATACAAAAAAAAAGATGACAACGTCATCTTTGCATCTTAATTTTCATTCCAAATCCAAATCGGCTGATTAGCCAAACTCCTATTAATAACATTAAAAATTGAAAATGAATCCCTTCTAACTCTTGTGTTAACTCTAAAGAAACAATAAAATCTTGTAATCCATGAGCAATCATTAATGGAAGAATCGTTTGATACTTAAATAGAAAGTAAAAATAAACGACAGAACTCATTCCAATAATTAAGGTAATATTTAACCACTGACTATAATTATAATTCACATGCAATAACCCAAATAATAAACTCGTTAATAAAACTGAAATGATACAAGAAATGAGCTTTTTACCACTGATCTTTACCCCAAACCAATAAACAAATAAAAACACACAAAACTTAAATAACTCTTCTCCAATTCCAACTAAGCAATAACGAGAAAAATGATTTAAAACATATTGCCATGAAAGCTCATATGAGTATTGGTCAAGTAATTGAGGATCATTCGCTGCTAAAAAATAGCCTGTTAGATTCTCCACTAAAATACAAGTAATATAAACCGTCCCTGTCATCCCAATTAAATTAATTATTCCCGATGATTTATTATAAAATGGACCAATTTCTTCAAATCCAACAGTCACTGAAAATAATAAAAATAGTCCTAAATAGACTAATAAAACTAAATCAGGTCGAGAAGTAAATGACAAAATTGGTGTTGTTAAAATCGATAAAAATCCCATAACCATAAAAAAATATAACATCGGATGTTTAATGAGTGGCATGGTGACCATTTTTTCTTTTATTCCCATATCTATTCTCCTTTCACTCTCTCATTTAATTATAGAAAGCAAATGAAAGAATAGAAGTCAGTCGACAAAAAAAGTAACTATCTCTTTCATGACATTCATTTATTGAATCATCTGATTAATTTGAGAAACAATCACCTTTTAAAAATTAAAAAACCCTATGACTAGGAGTTTACCTTTAAAAGCTATTTTTATAAATTTCAAAAAAACGTGAAATCTCATAACCTTGATCAATAATCGTCTCATCTTCATGACTTAACTGCCAACCATAATAGCCATAAGAACGCCAATTTAGCTTCGTAATCGGAAATAAATAATACTCCTTTTGAATGGCTTTAAACCCCTCTTTGTAATCCTGAGTCACTTGATCAAAAGCAGCATCAGGGTCAACAAATACAGGTTTCCCCTCAATGCTCACTCCTATCTTATATGCCTCATCTCCACCAAAATCACTTGCTAACAAAGTTGTATCGTACTCATCGATTGCAACATTTTGGGGATTCATGCACCCCCCTAAACATAAACAGATTAAAATACTCAACAAGATCTTCACCTAACATCCCCCTAGATTCTATAAGGCTCTTTCATAAATCTCATTCATTTTTTGAGTTTCAATAACTTTCCATAAGTTTTGTAATAAATACTTTCTTTGCTCCACTTTATTTTTTCCTCTTAACTCCTCATCCAGTAACGCATATCCTAAAAACTTTAATTGATCTACCTTTAATTTCTTCAAATCAATCTGCTCGATGATACTGTAAGCCTCTTCTAGATGAGTAGTTAAAGCTTGAGTAAATCGTTCTTTTTGATTCATCTCTAAAAAAGCTTTTAACTCCTCTGTCATTTCATGATTAGAATACAAATAATTATAATAACATTTTCCTAATATTTTAATATTAGGTTTTTTATTCGGTTTTTTCGGATTAGTTTCTTGTTTAGATAATTGTTGAAAAAAATCTTCAATACTTAATTTTTCATAAGGTTTTAAATAATGAATAAACTGTTCAACTTCTTTACAAAAATCACCACTAATCATCTTGTGAATCTGTTGATATGTTTTAAGAGCATTAATTATTTTTTTCATTTCAATTCTCCTTATAAAACATCTGTTATATTTCTAGCATTAGGTGATTTTTTAATACCTAAGCGATCCAATATTTCAAACACAAGACTTCCATATGAGACATTAGTTGCATTCTTTAGCTTATTATTACTACTTGTAAAACAACATTCTCCCATATCAATAGCACGTGAAACATCAATCTGATTATAGATAATTGAATTAAATAATTTATTTGAATATTTTTTATTCAGTTTTTCCCTTGCTGAATCTGTATTTGATCCTGGCTTTTTCAACGTTTCAAAAATTCCAAGTAACTGTGGTCTCCCTTTTTTTAATAATGATAAATAGGAGCTGTCAGGTGATAACTGAATCATTGTTTCATATTCATTTAAAATACTATTAATAAACGTATTTTCAATAATATTAGTCACATGATCAACACCTTGACTTCCCATATCATCCATCACTGCTGGTACTAAATAATAATCAGAAACTAATAAAGCATTTTGTGTAATGATGTTATTTGAAGGTGGGCAGTCAAAGATAATAAAATCGTATTGCGTTTCAAGTTCATACTCTTTAATAAACCTAGATAAAATAGTTGTTTGCTTTAATTGAGCATGTGAATCATAACTATACTTACAACGAATATCTCCTTCAAGCTCATCTAATCCTCGAATATATCCTTTTGTTGTTGCCATATACATTGACGCTGGTATAAAGTCGCATCCCTTTAACTTCAAGTGATTTCCTGTATAAAAATCTTTCTTAATTAATTTATTTAAATCTATTTTATAATTAAAATCGATAATATCTTCATTCAAATTGGTCCGAAATACATGATTAATCGTTTCTACTTCTGTTAAATTGCTGATTCCCGATCGCTGATAACTATTCGTATAAGCTCTCATGCACGCTCGACTCAACGAACATTGTGGGTCTAAATCAATGAGTAGTACTTTATTTTGATTTAAAAAGTTAAGTCCCGCTGCAATATTAAAGGCACTGACCGTCTTTCCAACGCCTCCTTTGTAGTTGATTATTGAGATAATCTTTGCTTTTTTCATTTCTATCCCCCCAATTCAGTATATTATATTAACTTAATCGTCATTTCATGTTAAGATGAAAGAAGAAATCCCCTAAAGTCAAGTTCATTTTTTTACCAAAAGTTATTTGAGTAATGATGAATTTGACATGAAAACTAATTTCTTTTTTATTTTTAATTTTGAAAGGAGGTCTTTAATGACTTTAACGTTACTGATATTTGCTGTTATTTTAATTATCTGTATCTTACTTAGTAAGATCACTCATAAGCTTGGTGTTCCTTCATTACTACTTTTTATTCTTCTTGGAATGTTAATGGGATCAGATGGGGTTTTTAAAGTCTATTTTAATAATTATCATTTAACTGAACAGGTCTGTACCATTACATTGATTTTCATTATTTTTTACGGGGGATTCGGTACTAACTGGAAAATGGCAAAACCTGTTCTAAAACCCGCTTTATTATTGTCAACACTTGGGGTAATCTTGACTGCGGTTATTACTGGACTGTTTTGCCACTTCGTCTTACAACTTGACTGGATAGAAAGTTTACTCATTGGATCCGTGATTAGTTCAACTGATGCTGCCTCTGTCTTTTCTATTTTACGTTCTAAAAAACTTAACCTAAAAAATGGAACAGCTTCTCTTTTAGAGCTTGAAAGTGGAAGTAATGATCCAGTCGCTTACATGTTAACACTTATTTTAATTGACATAATGAATGAAAGTGCTAAGTTGAGTGAAATTCCTTTTCTTTTACTAGCACAAGTTGGATACGGAACACTATTTGGAATTGTCATTGGACTAGGAACAAGTCTCATACTGAAAAAGATTAATTTTATGGTCGATGGATTAGAAACTATTTTCGTTCTTGCAATTGCGATTCTCTCATTTGCTCTTCCAACGCTGGTGGGGGGAAATGGTTATTTAGCAACTTATTTAACAGGAATTATCATCGGAAATCATTCCATTTCCAATAAGGTTACTCTTGTTCACTTTTTTGATGGACTAACGGGGCTCGCTCAAATTTTAATTTTCTTTATTCTTGGGCTTTTATCGTTCCCGTCACAAATGTCCTCTATTTTATTACCTGCATTTAGTATTTTTATTTGGTTAACCTTTGTGGCTCGTCCCCTTACAACATTTTGCCTATTGCCATCGGCTAAGTATACCATTCCACAAAAACTTCTTTTATCTTGGTCTGGTTTACGAGGAGCCGCATCCATCGTTTTTGCGATTTTAGTCGTGTTAAATACAAACGAGACATCCTATGATATCTTTCACATTAGCTTTTGTATCTGTCTAATGTCCGTTGCCGTACAAGGAACACTGTTACCAACAATCGCTCGAAAGCTTGATATGATTGATGATAATGATAACGTTCTTAAAACCTTTACCGACTACCAAGAAGAAGAACATCTACCACTCATTAAAATCCTCATCACACCTTCCCATAGTTGGGCGAATCAAAAAATTCATGATCTTCATTTGAATGATACCTTGATTCTAATGCTTCGGAGAAATGAACGAACATTAATTCCAAATGGTAATACTTTAATCTTACCGGGTGATGAAGTCGTTATTAGTGGCACAAGTTATGAAGAAAATCCTGATCTCACCTTAACTGAAATTTATGTCGATCATCAGACTCATCCTTGGTTAGGAAAAACACTTAAAGACTTAAACCTTCCATCTCAATCACTTATTATTTTAATTAAGCGTCAAGATGGAACTAATATCACACCTAAAGGTGAAACAACGATTCAACTTCATGACACTGTCATTCTCACCTGTGAAACATCCGATCAGTGCATTATTAACTTATAGCATATCATTAAAATAAAAATAAGGTCCCAATGATGGGACCTTATTTTTATTTAGCTTCAATCATCTTAATAATTCGGGCTGGATTTCCACCAACTACAGTATTTTCAGGAACATCTTTTGTAACCACTGCTCCCGCTGCAATAACTGCATTATTTCCAATCGTTACGCCTGGAATCACTGTCGCATGAGCGCCAATCCAAACATTTTCACCAATCACAATAGGCGCAGGTATCGTAGTTCCACGATGTTCAGGTGTTAAATCATGATTAAGTGTTGCGAGTATCACATTATGTCCAATTTGAGTATAATCCCCAATCACAATCCCACCTTGATCTTGAAAATGACAGCTACTATTAATAAAAACAGATTTTCCAATTGTAATATTCTTCCCAAAGTCCGTATAAAACGGTGGAAACATCATAAATGAAGAATCAATAGTCTTTCCGGTGAGCTTTGAAAATAGATTACAAATTTCCTCTGGTTCATGATAACTTGTATTCAGTTCTGTTGTAATCTTTCTTGCTTCTTGACTCATCTTTACCATAAACTCGTGAATCTCTGAACCTCCAATTAAAGGTTTTTTCTCATTAACATGAACTAAAAATTCATCTAGTGTCATCTCATCTTTCCTCCTCATGAAATTAACAATAAGATTTTTCGAATACAGAAACACAATCTTCATGAGTCATCTCACATGGATTAGCAGCAAATAAGCCTCCCATTGTTTCTCTTGCATTCGTAGCTAAAGTATCAAATTCATCAGGAGTAATCCCATAATCACTCATTTTAAGTTGATCAACACCACACTCTTTTTGTAAGTTAACAAGTGCTGTAATAAAATCCTCTGGTTTATTGGCATCTTTCATTCCCATAGCTTGTGCCATTTGAATAAAACGTTCATCACAGGCATGTTTTTCAATAAAAAACTCATAAAAAGCTTTTGAAATCATAATTAAACCTGCACCATGAGGTAAGTTGGGATGATAAGCACTCATGGCATGTTCTAATGAATGTTCAGCCGTTGTGACACTGACAACCATTGCATGACCAGATAGTGTATTTGCAAACGCCATTCCTGTACGTGCTTCTAGATCATTTCCATTTTTAACGGCTCTTACTAAATATTTCGCTACATTTTCAATGGCCTTTAATGCGATCATATCACTCATCTCATTCGCAAACTTACTAATATAAACTTCTGTTGAATGAAACAAAGCATCAAATCCTTGATAAGCCGTATACTTCGGTGGAACAGATAACATTAACTCAGGATCCACAATTGCTAAGACAGGAAATAATCGATCGTCGCCACCGAACCCAATCTTTTCATTCGTTTTGTCATTTGTTATAACACCCCATTGATCAACTTCTGATCCTGTTCCCGCTGTCGTCGTAATACAAATAATCGGTAACGGATCCACTTTAATCGGTTGCCCTTTTCCTGTTCCACCACTTATATAATCCCAAACATCACCTAAATTTGTAGCCATTGTTGCAATTGCTTTTGAAGCATCCATGACGCTTCCACCCCCAAGAGCAACAATAAAATCACATTCATTTTCTCTAGCGACGTTTGATCCAGCCATCACCGTTGATTTTAACGGATTAGCTTCAACCTGATTAAAGATCACCCATTCTACACCAGCTCTTTGAAGTTCGGCTTCCGTTCTACTTAAATATCCATTTTCAATTGCTGATCTTCCATTTGAAATAATTAGTAATGCCTTTTTCCCCGGCATCGTTTGTTGATGAAGTTGTCCAAGTGTACCGACTCCAAATAAAACTCGTGTAGGGGTAAAGAACTGATAACTCATCGTTATTCCTCCTCTGAATCATTTTCATGATCGTTTTCTTCACTTATTAATGTAATATAAAGTCTCATATATAGCTAATACTTATAATTAATAGTAAAGTATACCTAAAAAGCATATTTTATTGGTAAATAGAAAAATATAGGAGGACGTAACAGATGGAACTTAGAACTTTAAAATATTTTTTAACAGTTGCAAAAGAAGAAAACATTTCTAAGGCAGCAAATGTTTTACATCTAACTCAACCTACGCTATCTAGACAGTTAATGGATCTTGAAAATGAATTAGGTATTAAACTTTTTATCCGTGGAAATCGTAAAGTTCAATTAACAGATGAAGGAAAGCTCCTATGTAAACGAGCAGAAGAAATCATGACTCTCGTTGATAAAACAGAACAAGAACTCAATCATTCCGATACAATCATTAATGGAGATATTTATATTGGTGGTGGTGAAACAGATGCCATAAGACTGATCGCTAAAACAGCTCAACATCTTCAAAGAAAATATCCTAATGTTAAATATCACATCTTTAGCGGAAATGCCGATGATGTTACTGAACGCTTAGATAAAGGTCTGCTTGATTTTGGTATTTTAATTGAACCAACTGACTTAACTAAATATGAACATCTTCAAATTCCAACGACGGACACTTGGGGTCTTTTAATGCGCAAAGATAGCAATCTCGCTTCTAAACAAACGATTAAACCAAAAGATTTAAAACATATTCCCTTAATCATTTCACGACAAAGTCTTGTTGATGAAGCTATTTCTAATTGGTTAACAGAAAGCTCAAAAAATCTCAATATTATAGCGACCTATAATCTTATCTTTAATGCTTCATTAATGGTAGAAGAAGGAATGGGCTATGCTTTATGTTTAGATAAACTGGTTAATACGACAGGCGATTGTGAATTATGCTTTAAACCATTATCTCCTCCACTAGAATCTAAGCTAAGTATTGTATGGAAAAAAAATCAAGTTCTATCAAAAGCATCACAAAAATTTTTACAGGCCTTAAAAAATGACTTTTCTTTAATAACCAATCATCAAAAATCGTAAAAAGCAGCCTACTTTTAGGCTGCTTTTTATTTATAAATTGTTCAAACTTTTCTAACGAAGTCCCTGTAAATATGCAATATCACTCATTGAAAGTAGTTTTTGTTCATTTCCTTCACGATCTTCATAAATTCCACCTGTTTCTGTTAAATAAACACATCCATCAACTAAGTATTGGCTCTTATTCACATCAAAAATAATGATTTGAATATCTGGTAATTCAGAAAAACAACTGATTCCAGATGAAAGCGTAGCGGATTCCACTATCTCAAGAACTTCATTTATCTGTTTTTTTGGTTCACCTGTATCATCAGTTATGACAGATAACCATTCAAATTCTTCACCATTTAAAAATCCGATTTCCATTTGAGTAACTTCTACTGGTTGATGAGCTCCAGGAGTAAAGACCCATAAACCACCTGCAACAAATAACAAAATAATCAGCACCCTAATCCAGTTCATCTCTTTCCCCCCTACTTATCCATTACTAATCATTATACTATGACATCTTTTTGTTTTCTATTAAAAACCAAATTTATTCAACGAGCAGTTTAATAACATAAGTAGCTTCATTTTCTCCCCAATAAGCGGTCACAACATAAACATACGTGCCTAATTCCTCAGGCGCGATAAATACATTTGATGTTTTTAACTTAACGTCTTGCTGCCAATCTAAAATGACTAATTGATCCATCGTCTCATCAAAAGACAACTCAACAGCTGTATTCCGTGAAACTTTAACTTCTTCTATTTGATTGACTACTTCATTAATCCCAATACAATCAGCTATACTAACTGTTTTTTGAAATAAATGATCTTTGTGCATGAGTCTATATCCACAATGAGTCGGCTCTTCTTCTAGTTGATTAGCAATCACCGTTAAAGTAGGTAAATTTGATTGGTCCTTTGCCGAAGCAATCACTAAAGCAACAATTAAAAGTAAACAAATAAAAATCTTTTTCATAACTTCATCTCCTTAGTCATGAATCCTAGTCTCAACGACTTTTAATACCATTATATGACTGAGCGCATTTAAAAAACTATCTTAAACCCTAAAAAATCCTTTATCATGAAAATAGACTGCTTCTTGCATGACTTTAAATCTCTTAAAATAGTTTTCTCTTTTTTGGAATAATTTGTTTAAGATTTATAAGGATCGTCATAATACAAACTAGATATTGTTTAAAGGGGGAATGAACAGGTGAGTCAAAACTTTATTAAAGGAGCCATGATTTTAAGTCTCAGTCTATTTTTAACAAAAATTCTCGGAATCGTTTATACCATTCCATTTAAAGCTCTTGTAGGGGAACAAGGCCAAACACTTTATGGTTATGCCTACACTTTATACAGTCTATTTATCAGTTTATCTACACTTGGAATCCCCGTTGGAATGGCTAAGTTTGTATCTAAATATCAAGCAAGTGGTGAATATGACACCGCAAGAAAAACATTTCGATACTGTGTCCTTGCTATGATTGTTTTAGGGTTTATCGGATTTTTAATGATGTATTTCTTTGCCCCTATTTACGTGAACTACATTTTAACTAATGCGACTTCTCTTTTAAATGATCCCGCTGAAATTAAAGCTTTAGTTCAAGATGGACCCGATATTGTTCATATGATTCAGGTTTGTAGTATTGCGTTAACCGTTATTCCCGTCATGTCCATTTTTCGAGGATTTTTTCAAGGAAATCGCAACATGATTCCCACTTCTATTTCTCAACTTTTAGAACAAGTTGTACGCGTAATGATTATTTTAATAGGATCGTTTTGGATTATTAAAATAAAAAATCGGAGCTATCAGGAAGCCGTCTCTTTATCTGTATTTGCTGCTTTCTTATCGGGGATGGCCTCATTTGCCTGTCTGATGTATTATTGGCAAAAAGAATTACCTAAATATAATGAATTACTCTTACAAAGCGTGCCACATCCTAAACGAAAATTAAATACACTCGTTAGTGAAGTGATTTACTGTTCTGTTCCATTTGCCTTTCTTGGTTTAGCAACATCTTTATATCAAAATGTCGATACACTTCACTTTCATCAACTACTCACTAAATCTGGAATGGCGGTTACGATTCAAAAATCTTATTATGGAATGTACATGACGGAATTAGCTAAGTTGATTATGATTCCTGTCTCATTCGCCCTTGCATTTGGACAACCCCTTGTTCCTGAGTTGACTAATTATTATCAACAAAACAAACATCAAACCGTTGGAAAAACGATTCAACTTGCCCTTCGTCTCACATTATTTATTACATTACCTGCAGTTATCGGAATAAGTCTTCTTTCTCATTCAGTGTATCTTTTACTTTATCCATCGACTCAAGAGCTCAACATTTTAGGTGGACAACTTTTTCAAGTCGGTGCTTGGCTTGGAATTCTTTATGCTCTTTATAGTATCGTCTGCTCGATTTTACAAGGTATGAACTTACAAAAGAAAGGAATTATCTATCTATTCATTTCTATTTTCATTAAGTTTATTTTTAATCAACTACTCGTTCCCTTCTTTGGAATTAATGGCTTTATTTATTCCACCATGATTGCCTACGGCACTTGGATTTATCTAAGTTATCTGCAAATAAAAAAACATTCAACTTTCAAGCTAAAAACCCTAATGATCAACTCCATCCCTATTCTTCTTTCATGTCTGCTCATGAGTATCAGTGTTATTTTAATTAAACATAAACTCTCGTCTTTTGCATTAAGTGATCGTCTATACGCCTTTACTGAAATAGCTATTTGTGGAATACTTGGCGCACTCATCTACTTCATATCCAATTATCTTTTAACACTTATTATTAAAAAAATAAAAAAAGGTATTCTCCGTTAAAGAGAGTACCTTTTTAGCTTATCTTACTCTGATATCATTTTCTCACTTAAATAAGTCACTAAGTTTTCATAAATCTCATTTTCAAATTTAGTTTGACTTAGATGGCTCATTTTAATGGATAAAATACGTTGTCCATCACTAAAGTAAAGACTCTTTTGAAACCCTTGAGTATCATAAGTCACTAAATCAATGAACTTAGTTTGTGGATCATAAGAGATAGTTAACACATTTGTTCCATCATGAAGAGAATAAATTTTCTTCATTTCACTTTCATGTTCTTCATACGATATCTCAAATGTTTGTAATATCTTTATAAGTTCAGTCGTTTCAATCTCTGTATCATTTGAAAACAATAAAATAATCTGTTCAAAAACATCTCCAATTAAATTATTTTTCAAATTAAAAATCGTTGATAACTGAGCGTTATCTTCTAAATTATTTGTTTGTAATGCTAGTTGAAAATCATCTGGGACTTCTTTTGAATTAAAGCGATAGGCAAGCATGAGTGACACAGATTTAGAAGACGGTGAAAAATTATATTTAACGGTCAATGTATTTATAGAATTTTCAGAATCATCATCAAACGGCCCCGTTTCAGTAAATCCAATCGACTCATGATCATCTTTTAAATAATCAAACAATGGATTTTGTGTAGAGGATTCCGACATCGATAAAGATTGATGAATAAAATCATCTCTTTCCGTCTTGCTATAATGTTCGACTTCATGAACAATCGTAAGAAATTGTTTCAAAACTGGAAATAATTCAGTCTCAGTTATCTCTTTTGTAAACTGACACCCCATTAAGTTAATCAACAAAAATCCCGCTACAAAAAACCATAACCTCTTCATTATTTCACCTAAATTCACCTACATTAACATTTAATTATAATATTCTCAAACTTTTCTTTTTTTATACTTTATTTTTTAGGACGTTTCAACTTTAAATCTTCTTTCATCCAAAAATTTGTGTCCTCCAGATCGAAGGTTAAATTAAACTCATCGACTCCTAACCATTCCATTACACTCTCGTATTCAGGATGACTTGAATCTTTAACGATCTCTAACAATTCTAAATAACCGAAAACACCACCACAATCCTCTGGCGGGCAAGCCCCTTCACCTTCTAAGCAAATTGGATAAACATTCGGATAATCTTCAAATTCTTTTTCAAACGTGACGATATGCTCCCAATAATCTCCCATATCATATACATACGGAATCGATTGGCCTACTTCAATATACTTATCTACCTTCGCATTTTTACTTAAACGGTACGTTTTGGGGATGCGAGGCTTCCCATCAAAGGTTGGCATCTTATTCATCCATGAATACTCTTCCACCTCTTCGCTTGTTTCAACTAATACCAACTCTTGAGGTAACTTAAATTGATACAAATGACAATTATACCACCCCATACTATATTGAATCACACGATGCAACGCATTAAATGATACCTCCGCTGGCATCACAACACGACGCCAAACATCCAAACCTTCTAACTGAATTTTTATTTGATAAGCCTTCACAACATCACCTCTAAATATAAGTAGCTTTATTGTAGCAAAAAACATCATGATTATACAAATTTCTATTCAAAATAATACGGTAAAGATTGATAACAAGTTACCACACAATCCATTGAAGGATCGACTTCATCAAAGTCAGCATGAATGTCAATAGCTCCAAAAATCAATGATTCATACTTATTTAGATCGCACTCAAAATCAGACCACATCTCACGCGTCAATCTCTTACTTTTCACTCGTTCATAAAAATCATCAACTTCAAAAAAATACATGCCACTCTCACTTTGTAAACAACATGTGACAAACTCCTGTAGCAATAAACTACACTCCGATAATTTAATTTTTGATATATCCTTCAACTCTTCCTGAATCGCTTCTATCCATAAATTCTCTTCAATCATAATACTCCCTCCTTATCCACAGCTATTATAGCGATCCAGTGAAAAATAAAAAAGAGGATTTCTCCTCTTACAAAATAATCTTTTACTTATTCATCAATTCATCACTTAATAAATCCTCAATTCCTTTTGGAATTGGTAAATTTAATTTATTATTATGATAAGTTATCGTTGAGTATTTTTCATCTTTATTTTTTCTACAATATACTCTCACAACAGGATAAGGCTGACGTGTTAATCGGCGTATATCTTCTTTTAAAAGAGATTTAGGTACAGAAATCCCTCTATGATCCCCTAGGGCTAATGAAATTCTAACACTTGTTCCGAAAGTTTTATCAGCCTGCAAATGAATACGTAAACTTTCAAATTCTCCAATCATAGTTGGCATCGAGACTAGTTGATGTAACTGAGGTAGTACTTGTAATTTTAAAGCAGTTGTTCCATCAGATTTTTCCCTAATATCATTTAATCCCAGTCTCCCTTTTAAAGCAGCTTGATAAAATTGTTTCGGTGCTAAAGTAGATTCTATCCCTGTTAGATGTTTAAAATTCTTTTGATCGAATTTTAACTCACGAAATTCCAATGTATTTCCTACTTTATATACAATTAAAAATACTTTGTTATTTAAAATTTCTTCATACTTTTTAGCAGCATCAACTACAATTTTTATCATTTTATGTTTAGGTAATGCCATCTTTATCTCCTTGACTTACATGTAATAAAAAAGTACCTGAAGAATATCAGGTACTTACTGCTAATTTTTCTGTTGTCCGCCAACTGTCTAGCCCTTGCGTCTAGCAATAATTTCGAGTTTTTCTGTTGCTCGCCAACTGTCTAGCCCTTACGTCTAGCAATAATTTCGGATTTTTAAGGTGTTAGCTCACCCGATAATAGCATTATTATCTACTAATAGTATAATACAAAACCTATGAAGCTATGTCAATTAAAATTATCGCTTTAAGAAGAAAAGGGGCTTCGTGATTAAAGCCTCCTTAAAGATATACTTAACTCTCTAGCATTACATTCGAGTTTTTCTGTTGCTCGCCAGCTATCTAGCCCTTACGTCTAGCACTTAATTTGGATTTTTCTGTTGTCCACCAACGATCTAGTTGAAGTCAAGTAATAATAATTAATGGTTTATGTAGAAAGTGAAATATCTTTCAAACTCTCATACTTTGATCTAGTTATTAAAAAGGTTAGCCTTCTGATACCTTACCGTTTCAATAAGCGTTTTTACAATATTAAAGTCGATCAAGGGTTAGAAATAAGGATAAATTCATCATCCCCTATTAATATATATCACTTTTACTTCAGTTGTGTATACAGATACCTATTGTTTAAAAATCATAATGAAATAAGAAATATTAAGCTATTTCGATTTTCACTTTAATTTCATTTATTCGTCCTACTAGTTGATGAACCTGTTGAGTATCAAATATATCGATGATACTTCCCACACTTCTAAATGGATCTTCTGTTAGAACCTGATTATTTTCAATAAATCCATTCGCTACAATATAATCAACTAATAATTCAATAAATTTTAATTGACTGACATTCAGATGATTGTACCATAGAAGATATTTTCGCTTTTATTTTTTTCTACTATAGAGTTACTATATCAATTCTTCCTCTCTTTTCATCTATAGCACTCGTGTAAATAACGCAGTTGAATAATCAACAATATCTGTGATACTTAGCATCTTGTATTTTTTAGAGACTTCGTTAAAGTAACTTTCAATTAAATCTTGATCCATGATTTTTCTACTTGTTTGAGATGAAGCGAGACTTTTTCTCGTTTCTCGCCACGGTTTTTCACAATGTGTCATACGTTCTAAAGATTTTCCACTATAACATCCAAAATATCTCATGATTAACTCAATAAAAAATCGCTCTTCTTCGTTTAATGAACAATGTCCAATTTTTGGATTCATATCATCATAACTTTGAAATTTATGATAGATTTCTGGATAAACAGGGCCATGATCCCAAGCTTCACAATGATTTTCAAATAAATGATAACCATAAAACACTTTGAAAAAGGCTTGCGCATAATAAAGAATTTTTTGCAGTGCTAACGGTGTTAGATCATCACTTAAAGATAAAATATAATTAACCACGTCAAAAATTTTATCTTTTTGATTTAAGTCATTGTACTCTAAATGATTCTCCTGATCATCAGTAGAGGTTACATCGAAAGTAAAATCATAATGATCTTCTAAATTAGCATCAAACGTTTCCTCATCAGTTATGACAGATGATTGAATGGTTTCATCTTCATATTGATCGCTTAACCCTAACTGTTTGAGCTGGTTCATACATTTTTCATAAGCAATCTTTGTTAGCTTCTGGTGATTTTTTTGTAAGATGTCATCAAATAACTTAGGATCGTCATTAACTTTCTTCAAAACATCTAAGTATTCTTTTTTAGGCGGCATCCCTTTTAAGTATCTAGTAATGGTTAATTCTCCCCAATCTAGTAACAAAGATAAAGGTCTTTTTCCAATATTATACTTAGACATAATCGATTCGATAATCGTGATCGTTTCATGAGAAATTTTTTCCTGATAAGCTTTTTTAGCATTTTCACTGTTTTGTTCATGAATAGTATCAACAAATATTAAATGTTGGCATTCATTACAAATAGCTTCTTGCTTTTCAAACTCAACCTCAAACCCTTTGACTATTTTTTGACGCCAGTTTTTTAAGACTTTATATTCTACTTCTTTTTGACATTTGACACAAAACTCTCGCACGTTTAATCTCCTTTAGTCAACTCAACCTCTAGTCATCAACTTTCGTTTTATTAAAATCTTGAATCATAACCCATGTAGCCCAAACGGGCTTTTTTTTATGAAAAAGCTTATTTCATTAATCTTTTATAGCTTAAAAATCTATCTATAAAAAGGCATCTCTTATTCTGGTGAATCATGACACCTAAATGATACACTAAACTCTTTAACTCTATGTATCTATTATATAAAAAATGATACATTTTTTCCATAGCAGTGTATCATTTTGATACATTATTTTTCAATTCTCGCAAGCCTCTTTTTTAGTACACTTCGTCTATCCACAGGCCAACTTCCTAGTATCTAATCCCTTTTTACAGGCTTTTTTTTAGTTACTTATGTAAAAACTCCCGATTCTCCCTCTTTTGTACTCTTTTTTTAGTGTTATCAATGAACTGATACAGAAAATAAGACATAATTCTTCTTTTTTGTATCTTTTCTGACTTAATTTAAAACTGATACTCTGGTAAATCATTAAAATTAAAAAAATCGTAGCTAAAGATCTAGCTACGATTTCTTAATTAATAGATGAAACAAAGTGCAATTAAAGTCATCACAAGATACGCATCACCGATTATTCCAACTATTCGTTTCATATATAATAAAATCCAGTCTTTCCGTTCCATACGGGTTGGAAAGATCCAGTTAACAGATAAAGACTCAATTAAGACGCAAATGGCTGCAATCATACTGATGATTGTAAACCAAAGCTGATGCACAATAAAGCTTGCCCATAGTAAACCTGCTAATTGAATTAGCATTCCCTTAACAATAAACTCATAGTACTGCATTTGACTTTCAGCCTGGCTTCTATTTTTTTCATTAACATAATTGCAGTAAATCACATATTTTGAATTAGGCAATAATCTAAACTTTATGTGTTGACTTGCTAGCATCAGCAAGATGAAAAAATATGAGACTAATATAACACGTGAAATAACTTCTAACATCAACTCCATTTTATGACCTCTTCTCTTTGGATTCCCCCTCTATATTTATACGTATTTCTATGAACAATGTTTTTAATTTCGCAAAATAAAGAACGATTTCCTTTTGATCAATAAAATGTCTTTTACCACCTAAATTTCCATCTTCATTTTTGTATGAAATTTTGATAAAAAATCTTATCATTAACTCTATAAAAAGACATTTTCATACAAATTGATACAATATAATAAAAATAATCTCTTTTAAAAAATCTAAAAATCGGATCCCCTTTTCAACGAAAATGAATATACTACTAGTCCAGCTGTAACATTTTCTAGCAATAAACTTAATCTATATAAAAACAGGAATGTATTTCATCATTGTATGTCAGTCTTAGTTAAACAATTACTTTAATACTAAGGCAGACTATCGTCCAGCTAAAAGTTTTCCGATATGAAAAACTTATCTGGACTTATATATAGAAACAGATAAGTTTTTCACATT
>artificially_reared_2__coassemble_530_pt1 | contig 19388 bp, 20 predicted proteins | sample artificially_reared_2__metabat2_low_PE_015 | metagenome-assembled genome bin artificially_reared_2 | reverse complement strand
GCGATCTCCTGCGTGACAGGCAGGCATGTTAACCGCTACACCACTGGACCTTTTTAAATGGTGACCCGTACGGGATTCGAACCCGTGTATGCATGCGTGAAAGGCATGTGTGTTAAACCGCTTCACCAACGGGCCATACAACTAATTCACCATTTTATTTTTTATAATGGCGGAGCAGGAGGGATTTGAACCCTCGCGCCGGTTGCCCGACCTATACCCTTAGCAGGGGCACCTCTTCAGCCACTTGAGTACTGCTCCATTTTGTTTTTTTAACCTCGTCCCTGACGACTTCTATATAATAACATGGTACTAAATAAGAGTCAACACTTTTTATTAACTTTTTTTATTTTTTATTAATTCATAAATAAAAGACCGCATTTTCAGTAGATTACGGTCTTTTATCCTGACTATTGTTTCTCTTTTTCCCAACGTCTTAAATGTGGATAAGGATTAAATGCCCATTCACAACGTCCATCATACTTGTATAAACCAAAATGTAAATGAGGTGGAAATTTACCACTTGTTCCTTCTTTTCCGTATCCTGTACTTCCAACATAACCTATGACTTGACCCGGCTCGACAATATCGCCTTCTTTTAAATTACCCTCGTAGCCTTGTAAATGTGCATAGTATTGATAAGTATTATAGATGTCTCGAATACCAATACGATATCCTCCAAAGTCATTCCATCCCATTACTTCAACAACTCCATAAGCTGTCGATAAAACTGGAGTTGAATATCCTGCAAAGATATCAATTCCTTCGTGAGAACGTGCACCTCCCCAACTTCTAGCTGTTCCATAGTTATCTTGGAAACTGTAACTATAGCGCTTTGAAACCGGTAGTGATCGCTTATCTAAAACAATAGTATCAAAGTGTTCAAATAGTGATGAAATTTCCTCAATAATCATGACCGCCTGTTCATTTTGATAATAAGCAACAATAGCAGATTCAAACTCTTCAAAAGATCTTAAATACTCTACCATTGTATATAACACGTCTTCTTCATTATTTATATCTGCTAATCCGTCACCGTCACCATCTTTACCAATACCACCGAATAAATTGATTGTATAGTAGTCACTATCATAATAATATGGATTTTCAGGCCCTGACCATCTCTCATTTAAAATACAAATCGAAATAGTATCATATTTTAGATTACCGCACTCTTCTCTAAACTTATGAATATTTCTTTCATATTGATCAACGGCTGCAATTTGATACCACGGAACTCCTGAAGCTACTTCATAATCTTTATACATTTTTAATCTGGCTTCATGATTACTACTATCTTCTGCTCTAGCCATTAGACTAGGTAATATCGTAATAATTAATGATAAAATCATTATAGAGAATTTACGTTTCATGTTGTCCACCCATTTCTAGACTAGTTTCTATTCTATTAATAAAAAGGGAGACTACTGTTTTTTTATGAGTTATTCATTAATTTTATAAAACACTAACATTAATAGACGAATACATCCAAAAATATAAATCTAATTTAAAATAATCGTAAATAATATTAATTCTAAACTGATAATATTATAAACAATACTAATTTTAATTCGAACTAGTCAATTCCCTTTTCATTAATTAACTGTTCATAGTATGCTAATTTTTAATCATTGTATTCTACATCTAACCAAATACGTCTAGATATTTTTGAACATCAATAAGTCGTTCCGTAAATCCAAAGTTGTAAAATCAAAAAGATAATAAAGAAAAATGTACAAAATGATATACCAATAAATCCGTACTTTTCATGATTATGATTATAGACGTAGTAACAAAAAATACTAATGACAAACCATATCATAATAAAAATAGTTGTTATTCCAAATCCACATATGATTAAGAAGATTAGTGTTATTAATAAATTAACGATGAGTTCAATCTTTAAAATGATTCGTTTATTATTAAATTTTAATTTTTTTGATCGGATTAGAAATAAAAAAAAGCCAATAAAAATAATAATCATTAATAAAATACTACTTATAAAAAACATTTTAACACCCGCTTTTTTTAATGATACTTTATTATAGCAATTATTTAAACTTAATAATTAAAAAGGGAGAGAAAATTTTAGTTTTCTCTCCCTTTTAAGTTATCCAATCGCAAATGTCAGTTCAGCTTCTACTGCAATCTGATTTCCTAGTTTAGCCACAGCTTTTCCAACACCTATGTTTCCTTTCACTTTAATTAACTCTGTTTCTAAAGTTAAACGATCACCAGGAATAACTTTTTGACGAAACTTTGCTGACTTAATTCCTGCAAAATAAGCGATTTTACCTTTATTGGCTTCTAAACTTAAAATCGCAACTGCTCCGACTTGAGCTAACGCCTCAATAATAAGGACGCCTGGCATGACATGTTGTTGAGAAAAGTGTCCCATAAATTGCATCTCATTAGATGAAATACACTTTACACCTAATGCGCGTTTTCCTGGCTCTAATTCATCAATACGATCAATTAATAAAAACGGATATCGATGTGGAATAATTTCTTGAATTTCGTTACTATTTAGTACCACTACTTCACCTTCTTTATATTGTATATATAATATAGAAAGAAATTTTGATTATCCTACATATTTTTTAAGAACAATACATGCGTTATGTCCACCAAATCCTAATGAATTAGACATGGCATATTGAATCTCCTGTTGACGCCCAACATTCGGAACAATATCTAAGTCACATTCTGGATCAGGTTGTAAATAATTAATTGTTGGCGGAATAAATCCATCTTGTAATGCTTTAACCGTAATAATTGCCTCTACAGCTCCCGCTGCTCCTAAAAGATGTCCTGTATGTCCTTTTGTTGAACTCACCATAACTTTTGTATGATCACCAAAAACCTTTTTAATACCTAACGTTTCTAGCTTATCGTTAAGAGGAGTTGACGTTCCGTGGGCATTGATGTAATCAATGGCATCTGCTGATAATTTAGCATCATCAAGTGCCATATTAAAACAAGCCGCTGCTCCGTTAGCTTCGGCATCTGGTGCTGTCATATGAAAAGCATCACAGCTAACGCCATATCCAATCACTTCGGCATAAATCGTTGCTCCACGTTGTTTAGCGTGTTCATATTCTTCTAACACTAATGCTCCTGCCCCTTCACCCATAACAAATCCACTACGTTCGGCATCAAATGGAATAGAAGCACGATTTTTATCTGTCGCTGTGGATAAAGCTTTCATAGCTGAAAACCCTCCGATTCCTAGTGGCGTAATGGAAGCTTCTGCTCCTCCAGTTAGCATAATATCTGCATAACCATCACGTACATACTTAAATGCTTCTCCAATAGAATTTGTCCCCGCTGCACAAGCCGTAACAATATCTAGACATGCACCTTTAGCCCCTAGCATAATCGCAACATTTCCCGCTGCTAAATTTCCAATAGCCATAGGAATAAAAAATGGAGAAATACGCTCATATCCTTTTTGCATTCCTTTTTCTTTTTCATTTTCGATTGTTTGTAGTCCACCAATTCCCGAACTTAAAATCACACCAAAACGATGTTCGTCCATTTCGTTTATATTTAGTTTTGAATCTAAAAAGGCTTGTTTTGAAGCAATCATAGCTAACTGACTAAATCGATCTAATCGTTTAGCCTCTTTTTTATTCAGATAAGACTCAATATCTAAGTTCTTCACTTCAGCTGCTAATTTTACTTTAAAATCTGTTACATCGAAACGAGTAATTTGGTCAATTCCGCAAACTCCGTTTTTAATGTTTTCCCACATCGTTTCAACATCATTTCCTACTGGACAGACGGTTCCAAGTCCTGTAACTACGACTCTACGCTTACTCATGAAATCACACCTTCCTTTTTAAATTGCCATTCCGCCATCAACAACTAAAACTTGTCCGGTAATGTAGCGGGCGTCATCACTTACTAAAAATGCAACAGCGTTCGCAATATCTTCTACCTCTCCTAATTGGCCTAATGGAATATTCTCTAAAACTTTGGCTGTAATCTCTTCTGATAAATTAGCGGTCATATCTGATTTAATGTAACCAGGTGCCACTGCATTCACACGAATGTTTCTTGAAGCAAATTCTTTAGCTAATGATTTGGTTAATCCAATGACTCCAGCTTTAGAAGCTGCATAATTAGCCTGTCCAATGTTCCCACTCATTCCAACAACTGAAGATAAGTTAATAATAACACCTGATCGTTGCTTCAAAATAAAACGCGTCACGCTTTTACAAACATTCCATGTTCCTTTAAGATTTACATCAATAACAGAGTTAAAAGCTTCTTGATCCATCCGCATCATGAGATGATCTGATGTGATACCTGCATTATTAATAATAATATCTAAGCGACCAAAATCTTTAATAATTTGTTTGGTCATGTCCTCTACTTCTTCATAATTCGCCACATTTGCCTGATAAATCTTAGCATGAACACCATAAGACTTGGCAGATTGTAACGTTTCTTCTGCTTTTTGAATATTTCCAGCATAGTTAATTGCAACATTACATCCAAGTGAAGCTAATTTTAAAGTAATTGCAGCACCGATTCCACGTGATGCACCGGTAATCAGAGCGACTTTTCCGTCTAACTTCATTAAAACTTCCTCCTAATTCTTTAAGGCTTTAATTGTCGCCTCTAACGACTTCATATCTTCAACATTTAAAAGTTGAACGTTGCGATCAATTTTTTTAATGAATCCACTCAACGTTTTGCCAGGTCCAACTTCAATGAATGTCCCTACCCCATCTGCAATCATTTGACGAATACTTGCTTCCCATTTCACGCTTGAGGCCATTTGTTTAACCATTAAGTTTTTTAAGTTTAGTGAGGAGTCATAGTAATCACCTAAAACATTTAAGACAATTGGAATTTGAGGTTCTTTTAAGTCTTTTTCATTTAAAACTTGCTCAAATATTTGTGCTGTCTGTTTGAGTAATGACGTATGAAAAGGTCCGCTCACTGGTAAAGTCAAAACACGTTTTGCTCCGTGATTTTTAGCGATCTCACACGCATAAGCAATAGCATCAGCTTCACCACCAATAACAATTTGTCCGGGACAATTTAAGTTAGCTATCTCGACAACGCCTTTATCTGATGCTACTTTGCAAACAATCTTTAATTTTTCCAAATCGAGCCCTAATATAGCTGCCATTTGACCATGATTAGAAGCAGCACCCATTAACTCTCCACGTTTAGCTACTAATTTGACACCTTCTTCAAAACTAAAGACATTAGCTGCACATAAGGCTGAATACTCACCTAAACTAAATCCAGCTACCACATCTGCCTGAATTCCTTTTTGTTTTAATAAAGCTAATGCCATTTGTGAGACAACAAAAATAGCTGGTTGTGTATAAGTCGTTTCATTAATTAATCCTTGAGAATCTTCAAAACAAATTTCTTTTAAATCAAATGGTAATAAGGTATTGGCTTGATCCATTAAATCACGCGCTGTTTCACTCGATTCGTAAAACGACTTTCCCATTCCTACCGTTTGTGCTCCTTGGCCTGAAAAAATAAATGCGACTTTTGACATTATTAATTCTCCCTTGCGATTAACCGATTTTTAAGTTTTTGCAAACTAGTGACGCATGATGATAAATATCTTCAATAATTTCTGCAACGGTTTGAATTTCAGAAAGCATTCCCGCTACTTGTCCAACCATAACGGATCCAGATTTTATATCGCCTTCTAACACAGCTTTACGTAATGACCCTAACGTTAAGTATTCTAAATCTTCCGCCGACACACCTTGTTTTTCAAGGGCGATATATTCACGCGTCATTGGGTTTTTTAAACAACGAACAGGCACACCTACACTACGACCCGTTACAACTGTGTCTGTATCTTTAGCTTTAATGACTGCTAACTTATAGTTTTCATGGACAGGACATTCTTTAGCTGTTAAAAAGCGACTACCGATTTGAACACCGCAAGCTCCTAGTGCTAAAGCAGCGATAAATCCACGTCCATCAGCAATTCCACCGGCTGCAATAACAGGTAAATCAACTGCATCAACGACTTGTGGAAGTAAAGCCATCGTTGTTAGTTCCCCCACATGACCACCTGACTCTGTTCCTTCAGCAATAATGGCATCAACCCCTAATCGTGCCATTCGTTTAGCAAGCGCAACGGATGGCACAACTGGAATAATTTTAATATTAGCTTCCTTAAACATGTTGATATATGGACCTGGACTCCCAGCTCCCGTTGTCACAACATGGACTCCTTCTTCAACAATGACTTTTGCTAATTCATCACAATGTGGATTCATTAACATCAAGTTAACACCAAAGGGTTTATCCGTTAGCTTTTTACACCTTCTAATTTCATCTCTTAGACGATTAGCATCCCAACCACCAGAACCAATGACACCAAGACCACCTGCATTTGAAACAGCAGCAGCAAGTTCTGCTAATGAGATATTTGCCATCCCACCTTGAATTATTGGATATTTTATATTTAATAAAGTTGTCAAAGACATCTTTTTATCCTCCTTTATCATTCAATCTAAATAGAAATAATACATCCGCCCCATGTTAATCCGCCACCAAATCCAATCAGCATCACTTTATCTCCATTTTTCAATCGTTGCTTTTTGATTGCATCATGCAATGCAATTGGAATGCTTGCTGCTGACGTATTTCCATACTCAGAGACATTTAAAAAGAATTTTTCACTCGAAACTTTTAAATCTTTAACAACTTTATCAATAATTCGTTTGTTCGCTTGATGTGGAATAATTAAAGAAATATCATCTAAAGATAAGTTAGTTTGTTCAAGCAACCTCGTGATCGTTTCCTTAATCGCTGTAATAGCGAACTTAAACACTTGTTGCCCATTCATCTGTAGGTAAATGGGGTGCACTTTTGATGGAATAAACGGATGGTTTAACGGGATTTGAGTTGTTATTAAGGAATCTTGTTCATCACCTGCTGAATTAAGATAAAAACTGTTTTCTAAATCCTGTTCATATTCAACAACAACAGCACCACTTCCATCTCCAAATAAAACACAAGTTCCACGATCATTCCAGTCCATTATTTTTGATAAGACTTCAGCTCCAATAATTAACGCTTTTTTCACTGTTTTTGTTTTAAGAAATTGCTCGGCTACACTTAACGCATAAACAAACCCACAACATGCTGCATTCAAATCAAATGCAATCATCTGTTGATCATTTAATCCAAGCCTTGATTGTACGAGACAAGCCGTAGAAGGAGTTAATCGTTCAGGTGTAAAGGTTGCAACAATAATTAAACCAATATCAGAAGAATCAATATGACTTTGCTTTATTGCACGATTAGCCGCCTCATAAGCTAAATCAACTGTATTTTCAGTGATAGCTATGTGGCGATTACAAATACCTGTACGGGTCGTGATCCATTCATCAGTTGTTTCAACAATTGATTCTAGTTCTTGATTACTAACTTTAAAATTTGGAACGTACATACCGGTTCCAATAACTTTAATTGCCACTAAACTCACCTCCACTTTCTCATAAATTAACGATGGTTATAATCATACTTTCCTATTGAACGATACTTTCTATAACGTTTAGCTAGTAGTTGTTTAGTAGATACTTTTTTTACTTGAGATAAGTAGTCCTCTAAATCCGTTTTTAGTTGATCAAAAACATACTGTGGAAACTGATGAGCTCCACCAACAGGCTCTTTAATTACTTTTTCGATTATCCCCATTTCTAAATAATCTTGCGCGGTTAGTTTCATCACTTCAGCGGCTTCTTTAGCTCGCGAACCATCTTTATATAAAATAGAAGCAAATCCTTCAGGAGATAAAATGGAGTAGATAGCGTATTGTAACATCCAGATTTGATCACTTACTCCTAAAGCTAGTGCTCCTCCACTTCCACCTTCTCCAATCACAATCGATAGTGTGGGAACCTTTAGACTCGACATCTCCTTAAGACACTGTGCAATCGCATGACCTTGGCCTCGTTCCTCTGCTTCAGCACCTGGATAGGCACCTGGTGTATCGATAAATGTAATCACTGGACGATTAAACTTTTCAGCCTGCTTCATTAAACGCAAAACTTTTCGATAACCTTCAGGATGCGGCATTCCAAAATTACATTTGATATTTTCAGCTGTGGTATTTCCTTTTTGATGAGCAATGACAGTTATCACTTTGTTTCCAAGTTTAGCAATCCCACCAATAATGGCTTCATCATCTGCGTATAAACGATCCCCATGAAGTTCAATAAATGAATCAAAGATATAATCAATATAATCACGAGCTTTTGGTCTTTTAGGATGACGTGCAAGTGTTACATGATCCCAAGCGCTTAAATGTTCATAAGCACGAGTTTTGTAAAGGCGTAATTGCTGTTGAAGTTCTTCTACTTCTGCATGATTTTCAATTGATATTTCATCTAAACGTGCCTCTATCTCTGCTATTTTCGTTTCAATATCTAAAATACCCACTATCTCTCACTCCCTTCATGTAAGGCAATAAGCTGTGAAATCATTTGTTTAAGTTTATGACGACTAACCACTAAATCAATAAGTCCTTTTTCTTGTAAAAATTCTGCCGTTTGAAAATGATCAGGTAGTGATTGTTTAAGTGTCTGTTCAATCACACGTCGACCCGCAAACCCAATAGCAGCACCTTTTTCAGCGATTAAAATATCTCCAAGTGTTGCAAAGGAAGCAGTCACCCCTCCCATCGTTGGTTGAGTTAAAACACTAATATAAAGTAATCCTGCTTGATGATGCTTAGCAATCGCTGCTGAAGTTTTAGCCATCTGCATTAATGAATAAATTCCTTCTTGCATTCGTGCTCCACCTGAAGCACAAATTAAAACTAACGGAAGCTTGCGGGAAGTGGCTACCTCGATGAGACGTGTGACTTTTTCACCAACAACCGATCCCATACTCCCCATCATAAAATAGCTATCCATAATACCAATTGCTACTGTTTGTCCATCAATTTTAGCAATTCCTGTCATCACTGCTTCATTCATTTGATTAACTTCTATTAAGCCTTTAATTTTTTGTTCATAGTCCGGAAACTTAAGTGGATTAAGACTAACTAATCTAGGATTAATTTCTTTGAATGATCCCATATCTACAAGACTATTTAACCGTTTGATTGCAGACATACGGTAATGATATCCACAGTTTGGACAAACCTCTAAATTAGAAGAGAGTTCTCTAACAGGAAGAACTTCTTTACACGATTCACATTTAGTATAAATTCCCTCGTTCACATCGCGTTTAGTTGTAGTTGATTTAACTTTTTTTTGACGTTTTAAAAAAAATCCCATGCTCTAACTCACCTCCAGTTCTTGCATATGCTTTTGAATAAAACTGGTATCGTAATCATTTTCAATAAACTTTGGATGCTCCATAATCGCATATTGAAAATCAATATTAGTCTCAATTCCTTCAACAACAAGTTCTTCTAAAGAACGTTTCATCTTAGCGATAGCTTCTTGACGATCTAATCCATGAACAATAAGTTTTCCAACCATCGAGTCATAAAAAGGAGGAATATGATACCCTTGATAAACAGATGTATCTACTCGAACACCTAATCCACTTGGAATATTTAACGTTACAATTTGTCCTGGGGAAGGTTTAAAGTTTTGTGAAGGATTTTCTGCATTAATTCGGCATTCCATCGCATGACCGCTTATTTTAACATCTACTTGTTTAAAAGCTAAAGGTTGTCCTGAGGCAATTTTAATTTGTTCTTTTATTAAATCAATTCCTGTAATCATCTCAGTAATGGGATGTTCGACTTGAATACGTGTATTCATTTCAATAAAGTAAAAATTATGGTGTTTATCTAGTAAAAATTCAATCGTTCCTGCATTTTCATATCCAACAGTTTTTGCTGCACGAACAGCTATTTCTCCCATCTTATCTCTTGTTTTAGCATCTAATACTGGAGAAGGTGCCTCCTCGATTACTTTTTGGTTACGTCGTTGAACAGAACAATCTCGGTCAAATAAATGAATCACATTTCCAAATTGATCGGCTAAAATTTGAAACTCAATATGACGTGGATTTTCGATGAATTTTTCAAGATACATTGAATCATCTCCAAATGCCATCTTTGCTTCTAGTTTTGCCGTTTGAAATAAATCTGCAAACTCTTCTTCGTTCCTAATGATACGCATGCCGCGTCCACCGCCACCAGCCGATGCTTTGACTAAAACAGGATAACCAATTTGCGAAGCAATCTCTTTTCCTTGCTTTATTGTTTGAACAAGTCCATCAGATCCCGGTACAACCGGAATACCAGCTTCTATCATCATTTCACGAGCTTTCGATTTATTTCCCATATGATCGATAACAGTACCTTTGGGACCAATAAACTTTAATCCTAGTTCCTCCGTTAAGGCAGCAAACGTACTATTTTCTGATAAAAATCCAAAGCCAGGGTGAATGGCGTCGCATCCAGTAGCTACTGCTGCACTCAAAATATTATTCATATTTAAATAACTATCTTGAACTCTAGCTGATCCGACGCAAATAGCTTCATCTGCTAAGTCCACATGAAGTCCACGATGATCAGCCGTAGAAAAAATAGCTACTGTCTCAATTCCCATCTCTTTGCAAGCACGGATAATTCGAACAGCAATTTCACCACGATTAGCAATTAATATTTTTCGTAGCATGTTTACACCTCACTTTTTTCACTTTTAAATTAAGCACTATTACTCAAGAATCATTAATAATTGATCAAATCCTACCGCTTCTTCGTTTTGAACTTTAATTTCTTTAACGACACCCTCGTATGGTGATTCGATTTCATTCATCACTTTCATTGCCTCAATAATACATAGAGGTTGCCCCTTTTTCACTGTATCTCCGACTGATACAAAAGGCTTTCCACCTGGTTCATTTGAACTATAAAATGTTCCTACGAGAGGTGCTTTCACCTGTTTTTCATGATTAGAGGTTGTGCACTCAATGGTTTCAGGATTGACAGACACAATTTGTGTTTGATTAATCGGCACCATATCTACTGTTTTTAATTGTCCTGCATGAGCTACCTCGATCATTTCTTTCGTTTCACGCTGCAAAGAAACTTTGAATCCTTCGACTTCGACTTGAAGTTTAGTCATATCACTATCCGAAAAACGATCCATCAGTTGTAACACTTGATTCATATAACCATCTTTTTTGTTATCTTTGATAGATGCACCATCTGCTAGGTTCATCTTGATCCCTCCATTAGTTTTAAATTCAAAAACTTTTCAATTCAAATAGTTTGATTTTCAAATATAGTAACTAATATAAAGGACAGATTCTAATCTGTCAATCATTTCCACACTATTCACATGAATTATTTTAATTTGCTAATATTTCATCTTTTAACGTTTGCATTAAATGTTTAACGGTAACTAACTCATTAATCCGATAAGCATTTGATCCACAAAATAATAAAGCATCATCAATCTCACCACGAACCGCATGAATCAATGCTTGACTTATACAATAAACAGTCGTAGCTGGGCGACATGGTTTGATACAGTTATAACATTTTTTTATCTTCCCACGCTTAGTTCCATATCTTTCACTAAATTGATTTCGTATAGCGCGACCTGGCATTCCTACTGGACTCTTGACTAAAATGATATCTTCCTCCTTTGCATCAATAATCGCTTGCTTAAAATTCGGATGGGCATCGCATTCTTCTGTTGCAATAAATCGGGTTGCCATTTGAACACCTGATGCACCTAACTTCAAATAATGAACAATATCTGAACCATCAAAAATACCGCCAGCAACAATAACTGGAATCTCTTTATTATATTTCGTGGCATAGGCATTAGTAATTTCAATCACTTCTTTTACAATTTGATCTAAGTCAATTAAGTCTGATTCAATATCTTCGGCTTTAAACCCTAGATGTCCACCAGCTTTTGGGCCTTCAATTACAATCATATCCGGTGCAACCTGATACTTGCGATCATAATTTTTAAGTAAAACCTGTGCTGCACGAGCGCTTGAAACAATGGGAGCAAATAGAGTCTGACTTCCTTTTAAGTGAGCTGGTAGCGTTAATGGTAACCCAGCCCCAGAAATAATAATATCAACTCCTGCGTCAATCGCTGCTTCAACGTGTTCTTCATAATGTTCCATAGCGACCATTAAGTTAATTCCAATCATTTTTCCTTTTGCCATTTCTTTTGCTTTTTTTATATGTTTTTTTATTGCTCTTAAGTTTGCCTGTAATGTATTAACTTCAAAATCAGGCTCGTCATGTCCTATTTGAGCTCCAGATAAAACACCAAGTCCTCCGTAATTTGAAACAGCTGCTGCCAAATTCGATCGTGATATTCCAATTCCCATTCCACCTTGAACAATAGGAAGTTCGAGTGTAAAACTACCGATTTTTAATGGTTTAACATCCAATTCATTCACCGCCTTATTTTATTTAGTCTTGTAAACTATATCATAAGATTAACAACAATATTTTAATTATTTCGAGATGGATTATAGCACACTTTTTAATAACCATTCATTATTTTTTTGAAAATCAAAGTATTTTTTAAATTTAAAAGGTGATTGTTAACGCTTTAACACTTGTAGATTAACTTTCAAGCACTTAAATGTCGAAAAAAAGAGATTACTTTTGAGAAACTTTTTTAAAGATTTTCACGTCTATCTTTTAAAATTTAACAACATGATTTAACATAAAGAAGATGTCATAAATGTTAAAAATGAATCTTGATTAATAGAGATGTTCATCATTAACAAGCCGAAGTAAGCACAGGATAGTTATCCACAGTTTTATATGTTAGCAAGAGGGGAATAAATATGGACTTAAAAGAAACTTTACAACGAATGCATCACCAACAATTGTACTACTGTAATAATGATAAACTAATGGAAAAACAAGAGAAGTGTTTAGAGCGTTTATATGATTTTAATCAAACACGGCCAACTGAATCTCAAAAACGAGCTGAATTGTTAAAAGAAATGTTTGCTGAAATTGGAGAGGGATGTTACATCGAACCCCCACTTCATGCCAATTGGGGAGGACATCATGTTCATTTTGGAAATTATGTTTATGCAAACTTTAATTTAACTCTAGTAGATGATACACACATTTATGTCGGAAATCATGTTATGTTTGGACCGAACGTCACTTTAGCAACAGCAGGTCACCCTATTCATCCTGAGCTTCGAAAAAAACAAGCTCAATTTAATGCTCCGATTACGATTGGCAGTAATGTATGGATTGGTGCAGGTGCTATTATTTTACCCGGAATTACAATTGGGGATAATACCGTGATTGGTGCTGGAAGTATCGTGACAAAAGATATTCCAGCCAATGTTATTGCTGTTGGTAATCCATGTAAAGTATTAAGAACGATCAACGAATATGACTTTCAATACTATTTTAAACAAATGGAAATAGATCTAAAGTAAGAGAGCTTAAGCTCTCTTTTTTAACTTATATGATAGTGATTAGCCATCATCTCTAAAAATAATGTTTAATCTCATCATCATACTAAAAAATTGGTATAATAAAAAAGATTCACAAGATGCCCCATTACTTGTCTCGTCTTGGCATTTACAACTAACCTTATCTATTAAAATCATTAACAAAAAATTTTTGTTTATCATTTGTAAAAAAAAGATTTTTCTCTTTAAAACTTAAAAATTTTCTAACGTAAAAATATCATTTTAAAATTGCAATATTTGACGTATAAGTAATCCTGAATAAAAATGTGAGGTTATATTTATGAAACAATACCTTGAAGATTATGTAGATGTTATTAGGAAACTTCCTCTCAAAAAAAAGTATACGAAAGATGAACTTCTAATTTCTGAATTTTTAATTGAAAAACAAGATGATCTTGAAATTTACTATGCACCACACAATGACTATTTAAATCCTAACGCTAAAATTTTCATTGTTGGTATTACTCCTGGATTTGAACAAATGAATACGGCAATATCAGAGGCTAGACAGTGTATCGCTGATGAGATGTCACTAGACGAAATAAAATATCGTTGTAAAGTAGCGGGACGTTTTAGCGGAAGTCTTCGTCGAAACTTAATCACATTATTAAATGAATTAAATTTAAATAACTATTTAGGAATTACTCATGCCGAACAACTATTTAATGAACACGATGAACTACTGCATACAATTTCCTTAATCCCATATCCCGTCTTTGTTAAAGGAAAGAATTATACGGGACATAGTCCAAAGTTATTAAAGACTCCTCTTTTATTAGAGTATATTACAAAGCATTTTATCGACGAGTTATCTAAGCTAGATGATGTTTTCATTATTCCACTTGGTAAAGGCGTTGAAGAGGCACTTCTTTATCTAGCCAATCAACACTTAATTAAAAAAGAACAAATACTACAAGGATTCCCTCATCCATCTGGAGCTAATGCCCATCGCTTTAAACAATTTGAGGAGAATAAAGAATCCATGCTTCAACAAATTGATCACTGGTTTAATAAAGACTCTAATTCTACTACTAAAACTAACAATTTAGTTAGAACCATGCAATCTGAGGATATTGAAAGAGTAATGGATATCTAGTTAAAAAGTACGATTAAAGCACCCCCTTTTATTTCAACTGACTACTGGGATCAAAATTATCAGATTGTTAAAGATATTTATTTGCCAAATGTTAAGACAACACTCTTTGAAGAAGATGGCATCATTAAAGGATTTATTAGTATCTTTGATCATTCTTTTATTGGAGCTCTGTTCGTCGACTCAGCCTATCAAGGTCACGGTATTGGGCGTACACTTCTTAATTATGTTTTTAGTCAATATCAACATTTAAGCTTGACAGTATATAAAGATAACTTAGCTACTGTTCAATTTTATCAAAAGCAAGGTTTTAAAATTATAAATGAACAACTGAATCAAGATTCACACAAGTTAGAATATCTCATGCAAAAATAGGACCCCAACTGGGGTCCTATTTAATTAAATAACGAAAGTCCCGTTTCAGGAATTTCTCGAACTTCAACTTCTATAATTAAAGTGGCCGTAGCCCCTTGTTCATCTTTTAATTGATAAGTGACCTCATAATTCCCTACTTCATCAATATCTATAGTATTATGAATCGCTTCGATCTTAGATATTAAATCGTTCCCCTCGAAATCATAAGCTGTTACGCCTTGTAGTAAATTAAACGGTTTATCAGAAGAAATAGTTAAATCCTCTACCCCACTTAAAATAGGTGCTTCCCCTTGTTCGACCACAACATCTACGTCAATCGTGCCTTAAAATTAAATAAATTCACCGTATCTTGGATAAGGAATTATCACCTCAAAAGTATACGATAACGTTAGACTTTGCATGATATTTTCCCATATCACCTGATTAGTTGCTTCATCATACACGGCATTTTCAACCATAATTTCTTTAACATTTACACTTTCATCTTTAATAGGATGATTAATTACAACTGTGTCTCCTTTTTTGATAGACTTAGATGATAGCTGAATAGTTTCACCTGTTATATCTCCATATCTTAAATCACCGAGTTTGGTGACACTACTAATATCATAAATATGATTACCTGAGTAATCAAATAAATCCAATTGCTTCAAATGATTAAGATTGGATACATCGGTCATATTATTAGCTAGAAATAAATAAGAGAGCGCCGATAAATTTTTAATGGGAATAAATCTTTAACGTGATTATGATTTAAGTTTAAATCTTTTAACTGTATTAAACTAGGTAAAGGTGAAATATCTTGTATAAAATTATCACTTAGTGTTAAAATTTCTAGATTTATTAATGTTGTTAAAGGGTTAAGGTCTTTAATTTTATTTTGGTTTAAATCTAGATGATTCAAATTTTTAAAATATTGTAACCCTTCTAAACCGTCAATATTTTCATTTGAAAAAGGTAAGAATTTTACGCTTTCTGCTTCTTGAATTGTAATATCCTCATCATCATCTTTTTTTAGAATCTCTAATATAGCTAATTTTAAGTGAGGATCTGGAAATTGGGTAAACTCACTAGCATAGACTTGAAAAGAAGCCATAAATAAAATACTAATCATTATAAATAATTTATTAAGCATATGAGACTCCTACCTTTCAGATAATAATTACTTATAATAGGAGAGTTTAACTGTGTCATTTCACGACAAAAAGTGGACAGTTCATACTGTCCACTTTTTAATTTAGCCTTTGCTATTAAAGAGTACCTTTTTTAAAATTAAAATGGAAAATCCTATAACAACTAAAACGCCTAAAAAGGATAAAATCGTACAAATTCTTGAGAGCCATATCCCTACATTAAATAATAGCGTATCTGTTTTAGTTGGATCAAATAATAAAGACACTCCTTTAATATTTTGTAATATTTTCCTTTTTATCGTATAACAAAATAGTCAGTATTTTCAACATAAAAAAATCATCCATATACAAATTGAAAAAACTCACATCTAATCAAAAAAGATTGGCAATCATGGTATAAAAAAAAGCACGATGTGCTTTTTTTTAATCCATATAATTTGTTGTTTCCGTTGGTAGACCTTTATATTTTAAACGCGCTTCAATCACATCTTTAATAATTGAATAAATTAAAGCAAACATTGGAACACCAATAATCATTCCTACTAATCCGAATAATTTTCCAGCGACTAAAATCGAGAATAAGATCCAGAAAGCTGAAATTCCAATTGAATCTCCTAGGATTTTTGGTCCGATAATGTTTCCATCAACTTGCTGAATAACAAGTACGATGACTAAAAACCAAATGGCTTGAATTGGGGAAACAAATAAAATGATAATCGCTGATGGAATAGCCCCTATAAATGGACCGAAGAATGGAATAACATTCGTGATTCCAATGATGACAGAAATTAATAAAACATAGGGCATTTTAAAAATTGTTAAAATGATAAAAGTTAAAACTCCAATAATAGCAGAGTCAACAATTTTTCCACCAATAAAACGACCAAATGTTAAATTCGTGCGCTTAGCTAAATCTAAAATCACTCTTGTATGTTTTTCATTAAATAATGAAGCCGTCACTTTTTTTCCAAGTGCAAAGAATTTTTCTTTATCAATTAATAAGTAAATAGAAATAATAATTCCTAATACAATGTTCCAAATACTTGATGCAACAGACATAATACCATTTCCGATAATCGGTAATAAATTCGTTAAAACCTGTATCAATAGATTTGTCAATTCCGTGAATTTTTTACTGATGATCGCCATGTATTCTTCATTAATATCCATATCATACAATTGACTTTCAACCATGATCGTTAGTTCTTTTACATACTTAGGAATGTCATTAACTAAACCAACTAAACTTTCAATCAATTGCGGTAAAACAAATTGCATAAAGACATAAATGATAATTCCAGCCGTTATATATGAAAGAAAAATACCGATCCCTCTAATAGAAGATTTCTTTGCTTTATTTAATCCTTTTACTTTAAAAATTTTTTCTTCGTAAAACTTTAAAATAAAGTTTAGAAGATAGGCGATAACAAAGCCAATCATAAACGGTTGAAAGATCCCCACAATTTCATTTAGTTTTCCTGTAAAAGCCTCCAATTTCGAAATAACGTTATAAAAAATAATACTTAAACTAACGACAATGAACGCATATACAGCGATTGTATTATATTTCTTATCCCAGTTGATTTTCATGTGTCCTCCTATAACTTTTTGTCTTTCTAATAACTATCTATTCATCATTATATATCATAAGTAGAATAAATTTACACCTTTGTCCTCATATTTCTACTATTTTTATATATATGTAAAAACCACCTTAAAAAGGTGGTTTTTTATTATTTTAACTTAACTGCTCCAGATAATACATCATATCCTGTGTAAGCTAAAGCAACTGCTGCAATGACTAGACGCTCATGTGCTAAGTCCGTTACTGTTGCATCAACCATTTGTTGTGAATGTCCTGTAATTTCACAATCAGCAATACCGATATAAGGATGGATGGTTGGACAAATATTACTAATATTTCCGATATCCACTGATCCAGTACTTGATTTATGTGGATGAATTTCTTTAATTCCTAGTGAACGAATATTTTCGTTAAACGTTTGTGAAAGAATCTCATTTGTTTTTAAATCATCGTAAGATAACTCATAGTTACTTACTTCTAACGTTGCTCCTGTCATTAAAGCTGCTCCTTGAGCAATCCCTAACACTTTTTCCTTAACAACTGCTAAGTATTCTTTAGTAGCTGCACGAATATAAAACTGTGCTGTTGCATGTTCAGGTACAATGTTAGCAGCGACCCCACCATTTGTAATGATTCCATGCATTCTTACATCTGATGTTACGTGTTGACGTAACGCATCAATACCATTAAATAATTGAATGACTGCATTTAAAGCATTAATTCCATCTTCAGGAGATGCTGCGGCATGTGAAGGACGCCCTGTATAATCAAATTGTAAAGCTTCCATTGCAAGTGAAGTTCCACTTTCTGTTGTATAGCCAGAAGGATGAACCATCATGACCGCATCTAATCCATTAAAGACCCCTGCTTCTGTCATCGTTACTTTAGCACCATTTGTTTCTTCTGCTGGTGTACCAAAGACATAAACTTTTCCACCCACTTCATCGATTACTTTGCTAAGAGCTACCCCTGCCCCAACACTAATAACACCGATCATATTATGACCGCATCCATGTCCTAGTTCAGGTAACGCATCATATTCACAAAGATAAGCGACTGATAATCCTGGTTTTCCACTATCATAAACAGCTTCAAATGCCGTCTCTAATCCCGCTACAGGACATTTAATTTCAAAGTTATGCTCTTTTAAAAATGTTGTTAATGTTTCAACTGCTTGATACTCTTGATTTCCAAGTTCCGGATGATCATGAATAAAGCGATTCATTTGTACTAAACGTTCTTTTAAAGATTCCCCAATTGTTAATAACTGCTCTTTCATTCTAACATCTCCTTATGACCATCCCATTAAGATGGCAACCGTAATAAAGATTATAGCTAATGCTCCAAAAATTAATTGTAACGGTAAAACCCATTTAACCCATTTTGACCAAGGAATACCTGATACTCCTAAACAAGCCATTAAGACTGCACTTGTTGGGAAAATAGCATTTGAGAATCCATCACCAAATTGGAAAATTAAAATAGATGTTTGTGGTGTAATACCTACTAACTCTCCAAGTGGTGCCATAATCGGCATCGTTAAAGCTGCTTGTCCAGAACCTGATGAGATAAAGAAATTGATGAACATTTGAACAAAGAACATGACATATCCAGCAACTAATGAAGGTAATTGACCGATAAAATTAGATAATTGATAAAGAATCGTATCGATAATTTGACCATTTTCAGCTAAGATCACAATCCCGCGAGCAAACCCAACAACAACAGCTGCTCCAATCATATCTTTTGCTCCGCTAACAAATGAATT
>artificially_reared_2__coassemble_503_pt1 | contig 20248 bp, 18 predicted proteins | sample artificially_reared_2__metabat2_low_PE_015 | metagenome-assembled genome bin artificially_reared_2 | reverse complement strand
GAAAGTTCTGCTTCATTATGGTGGAGGTTCAATCAAAAAAACTAAACTGTATGAAACGGTACTGACTTCGTTAAACGATGCAAACATCGAAGTGATCGAATTACCTGGGGTTCAACCGAATCCACGCCTTTCACTTGTTCGTGAAGGGATCAAGATGTGTCGAGAACAAAACATTACCTTTATTTTAGCTGTAGGTGGTGGAAGCGTCATTGACTCAGCGAAAGCCATCGCTGCTGGAGTTCCTTATGAGGGAGATGTTTGGGATTTATTCTGTGGCACACCAATTACAAAAGACTGTTTGCCAGTTGGAACGATTTTAACGATTCCCGCTGCAGGAAGTGAAACAAGTAGTGGATCAGTCATTACTAACGAAGAAAATGGTTTAAAACGTAGTTGCGGTCATTCAAGTATGCGCCCCGTCTTCTCTATTTTAAATCCTGAATTAACTTATACGTTACCGATGTATCAAACAGCATGCGGAATTGCTGATATGTTAGCACATGTTTTAGAACGTTATTTTACAAATGAACCTTCTGTTGATGTAACCGATCGCTTATGTGAAGCGACCATGAAAGCCATTATTGAAAACGGTAGACGTGTCATGAACGATCCGATGAATTATGACCTTCGTGCAGAGTTGATGTTAGCTGGTATGATTGCACACAATGGTAGTCTAGATGTGGGGCGTCTAGGTGATTGGGCAAGTCATGAACTAGAACATGAGCTAAGTGGACAATATGACATTGCTCATGGAGCGGGACTTGCGATTATCTTTCCAGCTTGGATGAAGTTTGTTTATAAGCATGATGTTCAACGATTTGCTCAATTTGGTCATCGTGTGTTTGACTTAGAGATTAACTTGAACAACTTAGAAGAAACAGCACTTCGTGCCATTGAATGTTTAGAACATTTCTTTAAAGAACTAAACTTACCCACTCGCTTTACAGAGGCTCACTTACCAACTGATGAGATCGAGTTATTAGCTCAAAAACTCGTTTCTCATTGTGAATCAGTCGGAAATTTCGTTAAGATTTATAAAGAAGATGCCTTAGCTATTTATCAATTAGCTCTTTAACAGATTTATCTACTAATTTAATCACGACTAAAAAGGTGTTCAAATTTGAACACCTTTTATCATGCCATTTTATCGTCATTAAACGGTTTATTTTAAACTTCAAGTCAATTCTCATCAAACGACTGCTACTAGTTGAATTTCTTTAAGACATACTGTCAGAGTTAGTTGTTTTCTTTGATAAGTGAGTAACTAAAAAATAAACAAAACGACCTATCACAAAACCACCGACTAATGCAAACGGAAGCCATTCTATGATTCCAATTAAGACTTGATTATAAAACACACTTATCCAATTAGACCAAAAATATGGTGACGAATGATTTGAAATATGCAAGTAAATACTTGATTCTCTACCTATAAACATCAAGTTGATCGCAAGAAATAAATAACAAGAAACGATGGAACTACTCCATGTTAATATACTTGCCACTACGGTCTTTCGTCTGGATTGTGACTGTTTTGATTCATACCAAGCGATTTTTAAGAGTGGAACTAACCATATTCCAAAGCATAAAACGGTTAGTGGTAGCGTCGATAGTCCTAGTTCTTGAACATAAGTTTGATAGTAAAAATCAAAAATACCAAAAATCACTCCTATGATTAAGTAAATGATCCCTCTTTTTTTCGTCATATCCCCTCTTTAATCATTGAATTAAGCTTTTCAGTTTGACCTTACTTATTATTATATAAGTTTACTAAAAACTAACAATAAAAATAAGATGCTTCATTTACCGGCATACTTTGGGTTAAATGACCTTGTTATCAATGAAACATGTGATGATTTATCATTTCATAGAATGTTCCTAGATTTTTGAAATTTCTTTTTGATCTTGAAAAAAATCATCTCTTCATGAGATTACATAAATCTTCCCTACTTCTATAAATATTAACATCTTTCTTCTGCTGATTGAATAAATTATACTAAACGGTTTCACTCATAGAAAGGAGGGAAAGAGACATGCTAATGTCCTTAAATCATGATTAACTTCCAGATTGATTATGCAGATGGAGCTCATCCCGACATTTTAGCCGCTTTAATGAAAGCTAATCAGATTCAAACCGAAGGTTATCAAACAGATGAATATTGTCAGCTTGCCAAACAATCGATTCAAAAGCATCTAAATGCGTTGGAATCTGAAATTTACTTTTTAGTTGGAGGAACGCAAACTAATTTAACCTTTATTTCTCATGCGCTTCGCCCTTATCAAGCGGTGCTATCCGCTTCGACTGGACATGTTGCAACGACTGAAACAGGAGCAATTGAAGCGACTGGACATAAAATCATTGAAATCATCAGTCAAGATGGGAAAATAAGCTTAAAGCAGCTTGAACAAACTTATAATAATTACGACGGCTTTCATAAGGTAGAACCTAAGTTGTTATATGTTTCAAACCCTACTGAACTTGGAACGCTTTATTCAAAAAAAGAGCTTGAAGCACTTTTTAATTTCTGCCATCAGCATGAGATGTATCTCTATTTAGATGGGGCCAGGTTAGGATCAGCGCTTGCCGCTTCTTCAAACACGATGAAGCTTTCAGATTATGCAAAATTGACAGATGCTTTTTATATCGGAGGAACAAAAAACGGCGCTCTTTTTGGAGAGGCTCTTGTCATTAACCATCCAAGTCTTCAACATCAATTTTATTTAAGCATGAAACAAAAAGGCGCACTTTTAGCTAAAGGGCGTTCACTTGGTATTCAATTCATTGAACTTTTCAGACAGAATCTTTACTTTACCATTGGTCAAGAAGCAAATGAAATGGCCCAGTTATTGAAAGAAGGGTTAAAAACTCTTAACTTCTCCTTTTTAGTAGAAACTGAAACCAATCAACTTTTTCCGATTTTACCTAATTCGCTAATTGATTATCTTCATCAACGATTTAATTTTTTAATTTGGCAAGCCTACGATGATACCCATTCTGTTGTCCGCTTCATTACCTCTTACGTGACAACGAAACAAGATGTTTATGAATTACTCAGTGCCATTATTCAATTTAAAGAAAAGAATGCTCTTCATTAACGAAGAACATTCTTTTTTTAATCGTGTCTTAAACATCCCATTTTATATAAGACCCAAACAATAAACAAAATAACGACGAGCATTCCAGCAAAGGGACTGCCGGTATACCAGCTTCCACGATTGATTGCCGTTAATGATTGCTGATTGGGCTGAGTTAGTTGTTGATTTAACTGAGTGACTTGTGATTGATTATTGTCTTGTTCTGTAAAAGATTGTATATTCATCATGTTTTTTTACGACATTTAAATAAACTCGTAAATTCACCTCTTCTCTAGCTTTTTTTGATGTGACTTTCAAAGTCTTTATAGTATATTCAACTAAAAATTAAACGGTTGCTTCTGATATAAAAACTCATGCTAAACGAAAAGCCAATGAATCTTTGAATAAAGACTCATTGGCTTTTTATCATTAACTTCTATTCTTTTGAGTGATCATAAGAACGAACTAATAAACGAACAAAGTTATAAGCGACAAATCCAATAATAATGGTTGTTACATAAAGTTGAATTCCTACAACTTCATGAATTAAACTTCCTAAGTGATTCATTCCTTGCGACGTTAAGTAAGCTGACATCTTAGTTGAAGCCACTAACCCAATCGCTAATGGGAACGTTAACGCTGCAAATCCAGGATGAAATTGAAACTTAAAGAACTTTGGAATATTAAATAAGATAAAGACTAATGTTGCAAACACAATTGTATACAATCCATAAACAACCATTGCCTGTGGGTTAGCAGAGATATTTAAGTAAGAAACCAAACATAAACTACTTGGTGCTAATAAAATCGCGGCTGTTTGTGCTAATGGGTCAGGTAAAGGACGACGTATCATACGAATTACCATAAATGGAATGAGAATTAAGAAAATCGCAATTCCATATCCAGTGATAACTTTTAATAAAGTCGTCATATTCATCGCTGTTCCTACAACGACAGAAACTAATAATCCATTATACGTCACAAACCAAGTCGGAACAAATGTTTCTTTTTGAACCCCCTTGATCACGTTACGATAAGTAAAGATTAAAATATGGATAGCATGTAAGATAAGTCCTACTAACCACACACTTTTTCCAATGAGCGGTGAATAAGTAAAGATGTAACTTCCTAAAATCATCGTTAGCATCGTAAAAGTCGCATATAAACTAGCTGGAATGACATTTTGATATTCCGTTTTAAATGTTTTAAAATGAACCGTAATCTTTAAAAACGCCGCTGTCCATACTAAACATCCGACTAGCATCGTGATATGTCTAATTCCTGAATACCCAAGCGTTGCATAAACGTTAGATAGGGTTGATAACCCAACCATTGTTGCTATCGCACCAACAGGCAAGTTTTCAATCTTTTGTAACAATTTCTTCATTAGTCATTTCTCTCCTCGTGTCAATTAATCGTTATAAGTAAATTGGCAGTTGTCTGTTAAATGGAAGAAGTCAGAATAATCGATATTAAAAATTGATTTCTCTACTTGAGAAATATTAATTTTTTCCCTAATTAACTGTGTTAACACACCGCTGTATGATAAATCTCCTTGAATAATCGCTCCATAGATGACTCCATCTTTATGAATAATCTTTTTATAATTTTGATCTCCATCATCTTGAATTTCAATCTGATACGTTTCATCAGGAGCATCTGGTGTTCCTAGGGACATCGTTGGAATGTGTAAGAAATTCATCGTTGATTTACTTGCAAAGAAATCCGTTAATTCGCGTTTTTTCCCACACATATTAGTTGCTGCAATAATGGCTTCTTTAACCGCTGCTGGCCAGATTGGATTACGACCTGAAATATCTCCGGCACCGAATACTGACTCATCACTTGTGCGCCCGTATTCATCAAATAATAAACCAAAACGATCGCATTCAATTCCGCTACCTTCTAAGAACGCAATATTTGAGCGAACTCCCGTTGCCACAATTAAGAAATCACATTCGATTGTTAATCCATTTGATAAGACAAGTTCTTGAACCGCTCCAGCTTCATCAACAATCACTTCTTGAACCGCTGTATCGTAGTATTGCGTCACGCCTTCATTTGTAAACGCATCTTGATAAGTTTTAGCTGCACGCTTGTCTAATTGGATTGATAACATATGCCCTTTAAACTCAACTAATGTTAAGTTTTTACCGTAATGTAATAATCCCGTTAAGGCATCAATTCCAACAAGTCCAGCCCCCATGACAACAATATTTTTTGCATCTTTTGCCTTTTCTTTAATTTCAATAGCATCATCTAAATTTCTTAATCCGTAAACACCTTTTGCTTCTTTTAAATTTTTAACCGGTGGGAAAAATGTTGACGCTCCTGTTGCTAATAAAACTTTATCGTATGACACTTCACGTCCATCCGATAAGATTAAGACTTTTTGTTTAGGTTCAATTTTTTCAACTGAAACGCCTTTGATCCAATGAATTTGATTTTTTTCAATAAAACCATCTTCAACGAATTCTAATGCTTTAATGTCGCGAATTCCTTCTAAATAGTGATGTAAAATACAACGTGAATAAATATATTCATCTTTTGAAATTAAAGTAATGTTTGCATCAGGATCCATTTCACGAATATATTTAACTCCGTTAATTCCTGCTGCTGAGGCACCAACTACTACATAATTCATCTTACTTTACCTCCTCAAGTGTAATAGCTTCCATTGGACAGTTAGCTACACATTGTGGCGTTTTTAAATCATGTGATGTACACATGTCACATTTCATAATATATTTTTGTTTTAAACGATCGGCTTTTAATACACCGTATGGACAAGCCATGATGCACATGTAACAACTTGCACATCGTGTTCCATCGTATTTGACATAACCTGTTTCTTTATCTTTAGACATAGCTCCTGTCATACAAGTGTAAACACATTCTGGTAAATCGCAATGACGACAAAAGATCGGTGAATTTTTTCCTTTACTATCTACTACGACACGGTTTCTTGAATCACAGCTTTCATGTGAGACAATACAAGCTGTGACGCAAGTTAAACAACTAATACATTTACTTCTATCAATCTTAATACGTTTCATATTAAGCCCCTTTCACTTTGTTGATTTGAACTGGTGTACTTTTATATGAAGGTTCTTTTGAATAAGCATCATAAACAGATGGTGTTAATGCATTGGTTTCAAGGTAGTGAATTGGCGCAAATAATTCATTGTAAGCCACTGTATCTGAAACCATCGCCATAAAACGACGAGTCACACCATTAATTGAGGTAATCTCCACTGTTTCTTGATGAGCAATTCCTAGATCTTTTGCTAACTCTTCGTTGATGTGAATATAAGCAACTGGTGAAACAGCATCATTTACATAAACAATCTCACGTGTACGAGTTTGAGTATGCCATTGACCAACCGTTCCTCGTCCAGTGTTTAACATATATGGGAATTCCTCACTTAACTGTAACGGATTTTCTGTCACTGCTTCAAAGATAAATTTTGCTTTTTCACTTGATGTATAATAACGTCCATCTTCGTATAAGCGACGCTCATCTTCTGTTAAAACATCACCTTCTTTAAATGGCCACTGAATTCCTTTTGAATCAACTAAGGCGTCATAATCAACACCTGTGATCTCACAAGGCATCCCTTTTGTACATTTTTTCATTTTTTCAAACACTTCTTTTGGTGTTTGCCATCCGTCTAATAACTCACCCATTCCTAACGCTTTTCCAACATTTAAAATAACATTGAAATCTGACATTTCATTTTCTTCCATTGGTAAAGCAGGACGTACAGCTGATAAACGACGCTCTGTATTAATTAATGTTCCTTCTTTTTTCGTTCCTGGAACAACTGGGAAGAACACACCGCAATCAGCAGAGCTATCTGTATCATCATAAATATCTTGAACAATGAATAACTCTAATTTTTCCATTGCTTCTTTAAAGGTTTCATTATTGATCCATGAATGACGTGGATTTGTACAAATAATCCATAACGCTTTAATTTCTCCAGCATTTATTTTTTCAATAATTGCATTATATGGTAAAGTTGGTTTAACGGGTAACCATGACTCATCGATTCCTAATGCCTCTGCCACTGCTTGACGACGAGCTGGATGATCATAATCGCCTCCTCCATATAATCCCGTTGTGTTACTAAATAAACGAGATCCCATGGCGTTACTTTGACCAGTAATTGAGTTTGCTCCTGTTCCTGGGCGTCCCATATTTCCTGTCATTAACGCAATGTTGATAATGGCTTGTGCATTTCGAACTGCTTCATAACCTTGGTTAATTCCCATTGTCCACCAAAGTGAAACGGCTTTTCCTTCATGAATCATCGTTGCTAATTCTAACACTTGATCAGCCGTTAAATTTGTTTTTTCTTCTACTTCATCTAATGTAAAGTCTTTGACGAATTCTTTGAACGCTTCAAAGTTTTCTGTATGCTTTTCAATGTAATTTGCATCAATCCAATTGTTTTCAATTAAAACATTCGCTAACGTATAAAGAAGTGTTAAGTCTGATTTTGCTTTTAAGCGATAGAAATGATCGGCACGTTTAGCTGTCTCTGTATAACGTGGGTCAATCACAATGACTTTTTTTCCTTCGATTTGGTTTGCTTTAATACGTCCCCAAATAATTGGATGAGCAACAACTGGATTAGCCCCGATTAAAATAATTGTATCTGATAATTCAAAGTCGTTTAACGTATAAGGTGGCGCGTCAAATCCAAAACTTTGTTTATGTGCCACAACACTAGTTGCCATACATAAACGTGTATTTCCATCCACATTTGCTTTTAAGTAGTTACGCATGACATGTCCATATAACGACATCTCTTCCAACGTCATTTGTCCCGTACTAATTCCGGCAATACTTTCAGGTCCATATTGATCACGAATTTCATTTAATTTATTCGCTGTATACGTAAACGCCTCATCCCAAGACACGTATTCAAAGGTACCGTCTGCCTTTTTTAAACGTGGTAATGGATTTGGTTTATGAATTAAGTGTTGTTTATCTAAATTTAACCCTTTAATACATGAAAATCCTTTATTAACCGGATAGTGTTTCGTTGGAATGACTTTTACGATTTTATCATCTTCTACCATATAATCTAAATTACAAGCTAACGCACAGTAATTACAAGTTGATTGTACTTTTTTCATAAGTATCTCCTTTCAAAAATAAAGCATAATTTTCACGACTTTAACTTTACATCAAGTGACTAGTGATCCGTCTTTTTAGATAACACCTAGCTCTTGAGCGTTTTATCATAAACGATATTGAGGCTTTCATCAAAATAACCAAGTTCTTTTTAATGTGTTTAGTGATGAGTTTAACGTGCTTTAAAGACGAAAAACTAAGCACTAGTATCCATATTAAGATTATTCACCTCTTTAGTTAAATAGAAGTTAGTTTTGAACGTAACGAATTCCGCTCCAGTAAATATTATGCTTAACAATCGCTTCTTCACTTAAGTGAACATCTTGAAGTACCCATTTTTTAAACTCCATAAATCCTGTTCGATCAACAATATATCCAATATGTTCTTTTCCACCTGGAGCATCTTTAGCAATATATTCTGTGACATACTTATACGTATTTTGGATAATTTTAATAATACTCTCTTCATCAGCCCAAACAATAAAGTCTTCTCCTAATCGAGGATTTTTCTTACCTGTACGTCCCATAATTGCTAAACGATAGTATTTTTCTTGGCTGCGCGTCCAAGCAGCAGTTGGACAATTGATGACACATTCGCCACATCCAATACATTTTGAATGATCGCGCTCTACTTTGTAGTTCACACCTTTTAATGCTCCTGTTGCTTTTTTCTTACACGCACGAACACAAGCTCCGCAAGACACACAACGATCTTTATCATATTGAGGTTTTGTCATTCCAATAATTCCAAAATCATGCATACGAGCCTTAATACAATCATTAGGGCATCCAGTTAAAGCAATTTTAAAGTGTAAATCATTTGGAAACACAGCCTTTTCAATACGCTTAGCAAAATTCGTTGTATTGTAATTAGCAAATGGACAAACGTTATTTCCAATACAAGCTGACACGTTACGCGTTCCCGCAGCCGTATACCCTTTACCCGGAATTTCTTGATTAATCTCTAGTCCTTCAATAATCGGCTGTAATAATTCATTTACTTTTTCAATATCTTCAAATTTAATACCTGGGATTTCAAACCCTTGTCGAGTGGTGATATGTACCGCACCATTTCCATACGTATTTGCAATTTCATAAATTTTAAGTAATTGTTCTGCTTGAAGGGCTCCACCAGGTACTCTAATTCGAGAAGCGGTCACTCCACGATGTTTCGTCACACGAAACGCATTTTTCTTTAAAAGCTTAGTATTCACATCCATGATTTCACCCTCCTTAATCGATTAAATCTTTCCCTTTGGTATAGTTAAAAACAGGTCCTTCTAAGCAAATGTACGTATCATCAATCTTACAATGACCACACTTACCAATTCCACAGCACATTTTACGTTCTTGAGAAATCCAGATATTTTGCTCTGCAATTCCACGTTTTAAAAATTCTTGAACGGTAAAATGCATCATCATTGGAGGGCCAACGACAATCACTTGTACGTCTTCTAAGTTCTTAATTGGTAAATCGGGAATAAACTTTGTAACTAAACCAACGTGTCCTTCATAACCCTCTTTTGCTTGATCAACTGTTAAAATAACTGTTGATGTTTCACTCCATTTAGCTAAATCTGATTTGAATAACACATCGTTTAGAGATTTAAATCCAGTTACTAAAGTAAATCCGTTTGAGCGACTTGGATCGTTAGCAAAGTAATCAACGACGCCACGAACTGGAGATAATCCTGTTCCTCCTGCCACTACAATTAGTTCTTTTCCCTCATAAAGACTCACGTCAAATCCATTTCCATAAGGTCCACGTAAAAATAAAGATTGACCTTCGTAATGATTAAAAATCTCATCGGTCACTTTTCCAACCTTACGAATCGTTAAATCCACATAATCTTCTCCAATTCCACTAACCGAAATAGGCGCTTCCCCATATTTAGGAATTGAGACTTCAAAAAATTGTCCTGGCTTTACGTCTCCCTCATAAGTCATTCGAAACGTATATTCAATGTCGGTATGTTGAATGATTTCTTTAATTGTTGATAAAAATGGAAGGTATTCATTCTTTATCATTACTCCACCTCATCCATAGCTTTTCCTAATTTATTGATACAATTTGAAAACGAAATATATTCTGGACAAACATCATCGCAACGTCCACATCCTACACACATATGATATCCGTTGCGTTTTTTAAAGTCATAAATTTTATGCATGACTTTAAAACGCATTCGTTGTCCTTTATTTTCACGGAATTTATGACCTCCTGCCATATCCGTATATCCATCCACTTGACAAGATGCCCAAACACGTCGGCGTTCACCACATTTATGATTATCTTGATAGAAAATATCTTGCATCGTAAAACAAGTACACGTTGGACAAACAAAATTACAACGACCACAAGCAATACAACGCTCGCTATACTCTTCCCACATGTCAGAATAAATAATACGTAAATCCAATTTTTCTGGAATATCGACATGAACAGCATTTTCAGTGACAAATTTAGGCGTCACCTCATGAGTCGGCATATCTTTTAGATCGGCATCTTTTAATAATTGCTCATCTTTAATCTTAAATGCAACCTGATCGTCTTCTAAATGAATATACGCATCATATTCATCGGTCTGATTTGTTTTCATATCCACACAAAAACAGCTATTAAAGCTTGTTTCGCATCCCATCACGATGAACTTTGCTTTTTCACGGAATTTTTTATAATAAATATCTTCAAATCCGTTTCTTAAATAAATTTCATCTAATCGACGAACTGCATGTAAATCACAGCTTCTTAAAAAGATTAATAGCTCTTGCTCATTCATTGAGGCCTCTTTTACTTCAGTTTCTGTAAAGAAAAACAATGTTTGAGTAATCGGCAATAAAACCTCTTTGTATGAGAAACTTGATTTTTCCTGAAATTCAATTTCCTCAACTTGTGTAATCGTTCCATAACGGACACGATCCGTATCAGAAAAGGTTCCTTCCCCCTTATACTTCTTCGGTGCGTAAATAACATACTTTTTGGCTAATTGATTTAATGTTTCATTAAACTTAGCTTTTGACATAATTAACCCCATTATAAAAGACCTCATTTCTTAAGTTCTTCACCATAATGAGGTCATTTTACTCTATTTTATTTTTTATTTCTGTGATAAAAATCACACATTTAATAAATTGGTGCATAAATACACAATAAATGTCGCATTTTGTCAAATGATATGCATTATCATTTGTTTTTATGATAATTCCCTAAAGCTTCAGGAGATTTAATCTTAATCTTCTTGCGCTCATATTGCACTAAATCGGCTTCTACTAATTTTTTTAAGGCACGAGAAACGGTCTCACGCTGAGCCCCGAGTAATTGAGAAAGATAGGACACGGTTAACGGAACATCAATAATATATTCGCCCTCCACTTCAACTCCATAATCATGATACAGTCGATAGAGTTTAGCGGCTAACTTTCGTTCCATCGCAATATTTGTTGGAGCATTTTTTAATTGTCTATAAGTTCTTCTTAACTTTGAACAAAACTGATCTAAAACGGCTTGAGCTAATTCAAAATCTTGTTCCATCATCGATAGAAATCGTTCTCTTGAGTAACTTAAAATCTCACATTTTTCAAAACAAATGCAATCAACGGCACTTGGTAATTGACTTTTTAAATGATCATTTAAAAGATGGCCCTGATCCAAAATAAAAATCACTCGCCCTTCACCCGACTCCCCTAATTTAGAAATCGATACCTTTCCATATAAAATAATATAGACTTGATCCACCATTTCTTTATCGCGAAAAATATAACTTCCCTTTTTATATTGATTCACTTTCGCATACTTAACTAACTGTTGAACCGTCTCTTCTTTAACATTCGTAAATAAACTTAACTTTTGAACAGCTTCTCGACTCACAACTCCCATACTTAACACCTTCTTATTCATTAACTCTTCATTCAATTGTTTCTTTTCTATGATACAAAATTCTATCCTAATTTAAAATGTTTATTTTTATCAATTAGCGATTTAATAACACGTCTTTGTAACGAATTCAGATTTTTACTATGCTGTAAATATTATTTTATCCAAAATCATTAATAATAATATTTATAACTATCTTTCTAGTATAAAAACTTCCTCTTCAGATATTAAAAATTTTATATAAAAAAGCGATTGTCGTCAGAAATCAACAATCGCTTTTTCAAGTTCCGTATCTTTATAAGATAATGAGAATTAAATAAATAAAAAATGAAATAGTGGAAATGATATGCCATCTAATATTTAATTTTTTATTTTTTATAGTTAGGCAACCTGTTCCTACAATGGCTAACATGATACACGAAAATCCGAAATACTTGAGAAAACTTTCCGTTCCGAATTTTACTACCGTCTCATATAACATTCCAACAGTTGCTAAACTCCCTAAAATAATGTGTAAGTTAACCGTTAATTTAGTCTTTTTCCCCAATGCTTTCGAAATATAATAAATGAGTAAAGCTGCAAAAAAACATCCGTGCGACAACAAAATAACACCTCCTTAACGTAATCCTTTTTCTTTTTTTATTACGGTTGTTACCGGTATGGTCTTAATTCTGAACATAAAATAATAAAATTTTATAATAACTAGCAGTACTAAAAAAATTCTCATATGTAAACTATTAACAAGAAAGAATGGAACGCAAAGCATCGCATCCGCTGTTAATAAGATGGTCCATTTTTGTTTTAACGTCATTTGACGGTTTTGCACAAAGTTTTCTAAATGCTTTTGATATAACTTCGTTGATTTAAACCAACAATCAAATCTCTCCGATCCTTTCACAAAACAAAATGAAGCTAATAACAAAAACGGAGTAGTGGGGAGTATTGGTAGAATGACTCCTACAATACCAAATCCTAAGCAAATAAATCCACATATGACGAGTAACATCTTTGTTATTTTTTTCATTTTCTCACTCTTCCTTTCTTAATCAAACATGTGACGGAAAAACTCAAGAGGTGAATAAATTAAAATCCGTGGACCGGAAAATTTCATTACTTCTTTCACTTTATGCTTCATATCTTTTTTATAGCAATGGATAGGACATTTTTGACAGGTTGTTTTCTCATTTCCAAATTTACACAAGCTTAAACGTTTATGTGCATAATTTAATAGTTCCTGACATTCTTCACATAACCCTTCCGATTTATGTTGATGTTTTTTATGACAATATAACTCAATCATCAATTTAATAATCTTTTTTTCACGCTCAATTCTTTCTTTTGCCACCATATCCCTCCTATCAACGATAATCATTATCAATAAAAAGTTAAAATAAGGAGGATTAGAAGAATCTAATCCTCTCGTATTATTTTTTCAATACCAATTTTTGATTTTCTAATTTATAAATTTGATCACAGATAGCCGTTGTGGACTTACGATGCGAAATCATAACGATTGTCTTATTCTCATTGTAGTCTTTAATGGATTTCAAAATTGATCCTTCATTTAATGCATCTAAATTACTTGTTGGTTCGTCTAAAATTAAAACATCACCATTGTGTAAAAAAGCACGTGCTAATCCTAAACGTTGTTTTTCACCTGACGACACCATTCCACCTAATTCTCCTACTTTGGTTTCATAGCCATTCGGTAAGGTCTCAATGAAATCATGAATAGAGGCCTTTTTAGCTGCTTCAATGACTTCTTCTAACGTGGCATCAGATTTTCCAATTTTGATATTATTGTAAATCGTGTCATTAAATAAATAAGTTTCTTGACTGACTAATGTTTGCGTTGTACGAAGAGAACGCGTTGGAATCGTTGAAATATTAGTTCCATCAACTTCGATACGTCCTTTTTCAACATCAAAATAACGCATTAAAAGTTTGATAAATGTACTTTTTCCAATTCCACTCGGACCAATTAATGCTAACTTATCTCCTTTTTTTAGAGTTACAGAAGCTTGGTTAAAAATTGGGTTTTGTCCGTTTGGATAAGTAAACGTAACATCTGAGAATTTTAATTCATTCATTTCTAACAAACTCTCACCCACTACTTCTAAGACTTGTGGTTCTTCATCTAATAGATTAAATAAACGCTGAGCACATGCAAAAGTGTGAGCTAACGTATTTGATAAATTACTTAACGCGACTACTGGTCCAAATGAGGAAGAAATAATAACTAGGGCAACTAAAACCAATGTTAAACTCAACTGTTTTGTTGTATAAAAATAAAATCCCATTCCAACAAAAACTAACATTGATGAAGTAATGATAACTCCTGTTAATCCTGTCACAAATCCCTCATGATCTTTAATTTTACGAACACTTTGATTCAGATGATTGGATTGTTCATTTAATGCTCTTAGACGATCTTCTCCTTGATTAAATAATAAAATTTCTTTTAGCCCACGTAATGAATCTAAAATATACTGATTGCTATTAGCAAAGGCTTCGCGATAACTGACACCGGCTGTTTTTACCAATATTGACGACAGGTATGGTACAACAACACCAACTAAAATAAAATATGCTGCTGAGACAATTCCATAAGCCGGATGAATTAGATATAAAATAATTGAAACAATACTATTAGTTAATAAAGCAATAGCAATCGGTGCAATCGTGTGCGCATAAAACACTTCTAACAATTCAATATCTGATGTAATTAACGAAATTAAGTTTCCTTTATCTTTTCCTTCTAACTTAGCTGGAGCTAATATACGAAGTTTAGTAAAAATCTTATCACGTAAAAGATATAAAATTTTAAATGCAATATAATGTCCTGATAACTGCTCCCCATAACGTAACAGTCCACGAGTGACTGCACTTACAATCATGACGATAATTGCTGTTTGAAAGGTTACAAGGGTCGGCCCTTCAATCATTGTCCCAAGAGCAACAGCTGCAAAGCTTGCGATAGAAATAGCCGCTAAGAATCCCAAAACTCCCATGGTAATTGTAATAAACATAACTAAAATTAATGGCTTCAATTCCAAAATTAATCGCTTCATGATGCTAAATCCAGATTGACGTTGCATTATTCCACCTCCCTAATACGCTCTAATTGTTGTTGTTCTACGACCATATGGGCATAAGTTCCATTTAACTCCATTAATGTCTCATGTGATCCTGACTCAATTAACTCTCCTTGTTTAAACACATGAATCATTTTGGCACGTTTCACACTCGCTAAACGATGTGAAATCACCATAATTGTTTTTGTTTTTGATAAATCATAGATTGCTTCCCAAATGGCCTCTTCACTTTCAACATCAATGTTCGATGTCGCCTCATCAAATATAATGGCTTGGCGATTACCTAAAATGACACGAGCTAAAGCTAAACGTTGTTTTTGTCCACCTGACAACGAACTTCCATTTTCAGATACTTCTGTATCTAATCCTCTTGGTAATGAAATAATGAAATCGTATAATCGTGCTGTTTTTAAAGCAGTTTCTATTTCTTGATCCGTTGCATCTGATTTAGCCATTAATAAATTCTCTCGAATCGTTCCTTTGAAAATGTGGCTATGTGCAGACACTAATGAAACGTGATCATAAAGTTCCTGGGGTTCAAGTTCAGTTAAAGAAACACCATTTAGTGTAATTTCACCCTGACAAGCTTTCTTCTGAGCTAACAATAACGATGCTAGAGTACTTTTTCCACTTCCGCTCTCTCCAACAACTGCAGTTACGCCTCCTGGAGTTAAGTCAAATGAAATATTTTTTAACACTTGACGTTCACCATCGTAACTAAAATCAATGTTTTTAATCTGAATCTCTAATTCATCTTTAGCTGGAATCACTTTTTTATTAGTAATCACCGTTTCTTCTGTATCTAACAAAGCAAAAATACGATCAGAAGCTGCCATTCCATTCATTGCAATATGAAAATATGATCCTAATAAACGCAAAGGAATAAAAAACTCTGACGATAGTAAAATAATAATAATTAAATCTCCCACTTGAAGATGCCCTGCTTTAAATTCATATAAAGCAACAATCGTTCCAATAGCTGACCCACCAAAAGCAATTAAATCCATAATATTAATTGAATTGAGCTGCATACTTAACACTTTCATCGTAATTCGACGAAAATTTTCTGCCTCTTCATTCATTTCAATATGTTTTTGTTCATCTTGAGCAAATACTTTTAAGGTTGTTAATCCTTGCAAATTCTCTAAAAACGTATCTCCTAAATTAGCATAGTTATTCCAATACTCTTTTAAAATTCGCTTTGCTACTTTCATAATTGCAATAATTGACAAAGGAATTAAAGGAACACACAACATAAAAACTAAAGCGGCTTTCCATGAAATAAAAGAAATCACAACGAATAATGTTAAAGGTGCTAATAGCGAATAGAAAAACTGAGGAATGTACTTACCAAAATAAATCTCTAACTGTTCAATTCCTTCAATCGATAACTGCACCACTCCTGATGTTTTCTCAGTCTTTTGATACTCCATACCTAGGCGTAATAGTTTCTCATAAACGAATTGGCGTAATGTTGTACGTGCGTTTGCCGATGATTTATACGAAAAGACCCCATAATAATGGTGACTCACTAATTTAAAAATAAGTGTAAAAACTACAATCACGACACCTGTTGCTAGCGATAGATGCTGAGTTAACTGATAGGTTGACATGGCCTGCCATAACGATCCTGTTGTTAAATTTAAAATCTGCCCTGCTACCATTTGATTGATTAACTGCCCGATCAATAAAATAATGATAATGTTACAAACGATCCCGATCCAGCTACATAAGATTGTTAAACCCATATACTTTTTAGATTCATCACAAAGGTTGATGAGTCTTTTATTAATCATCATATTGACGTCAACTCCATTTCTTTTCAGTTTAAACTTGATAATCATTATCAACAACTATTTGTTAGTATAACATACCAATCATGATATTTTTTTAAGTATATTTGGATATTTTTATTTTCCTCTTCTTTTGACAACAAAAAAAAGTCTAATTCACGAATTAGACTTTAATCTAAACTTGCTTTAACAACATAACGTTCTTTCGTTGGACCAAAATAAATAAATGGATAACACGTCACCAGGGTTAATGTGGCTTTATTCTCTGATTCAAAAATATATGAATCATCAGGTTCTAGAATTGAAATATCCTCAACCGTATAATAAAAGACGCCTTTTGTTGTACGGACCATTAGTTTATCACCTAACTGAACCTCTTTTAATGACCATAAAAACTGTTCTCGGTGACCATAGATCAGACAATTCCCCATGTTTCCTGGTAAAGAGGACATCGGATCATGTCCTAACCCTTGTTCTAACTGCACCTCTTCAATTCCCTCAAGCAAAATAAGAGATTCGTTTAAAAACTCAATCCGACCGATGATTTCACCCGTTTCTACCAACGAAGACATGGATTGAGTGATGGAGTCATCCATCTTAAAAGCAACCCCGCCTTGAAGTAACTGAAAGTTTTTATAAGACTGTTGATTCATCTTCATCTCAAGCAATTTTAGTTGAGGAAAAGCAAAACAAACGAGTGAAATTAAAAAAATCAATCTTAATAAAATTAATCTATTTTTCTTCATGGCTCAATTGACGAACAACGACTACTCCAATACTCGATAACACTAATCCTAATCCTCCGATGAGATAAATCGGAGAAAAACCTGTGATTGGTAATGAATGCTTCTGTGTTGGTTCAATGGCTTGATGGGGAAAGCTAACCTCATACAAATCAATCGTCGTTGTATCAATTGTCACCACTTTATATTCATCGATCACATCAAAATTTTCTTGCGTCTTAAGAACTTTTAAGTTTAAAAGACCTGGAACGACTTCAATTAACACTTCTCCTTCAGCATTTGTGCGATAAATTCCAATCTGCTCTTCTTCACTATTATAAACGGCAACTTCTACATTCGCTAATCGTTCACTTGGATTAGCATCATTAAAAGCTATTACTTTAATGTAGCTAATCGCATCAGGATAACTTTGCGCGTAAGTTGACATGACTGATCCTTGTACTAATAACATTAAAAAACAAATCCATTTACTTAAGTGTTTCATTTCATCACCTTTTTATACGTAGATAAATATAGGTTTTACCATTTTCAAAAAATTATAACTGTTTAACGTTGGATTTTTTCTTTTTACTTTTTCCCCCGTTCTATTACTTTAAACATAATATGGTATAATAACCTCAAAGTCACGAAGGGGGAATTCAATCTATGCTTTCAGAAATCTTAATTAAAGATGTTTTAGATGAAGCTTTATCATTCGGTGCTGATTTTGCTGAAATCTATGTTGAACAAACACAATCGCAAGCCATTGATATGATCGGGGGAAAAGTTGATAAAGCCAATCGAGGAGAAGATTATGGAATTGGTATCCGCTTATTTCAAGGAACCAATTCAGTTTACGGTTATACAAATGATTCATCGCGTGAAAACTTATTAAAAACGGCACGTGAAATCGCCTCTGCACTTATGGGTGAAATGAGAACTCAACCGATTAATTTGACGCGTCAAAACATCATTACTCAACACCTTATTCAACAAGATTTAAATGATGTGCCAGCGTCACGACGAGTTGATAAGATGCGTCAAGTTAGTGAGATCATTAAAAATTATCATGAATCAATTACTCAAAGTTCTGTTGGTTTATCTGAAAAAAAACAACATGTCTTAATTGCCAATACTGAAGGAACGTTAGTGGAAGACACTCGTGTTTATACGCGTCTTTTCGTTCGAGCAGTAGTTTCAAACGGTCACGAAATGCAAACAGGTTCTCACGGACCAGGTGCACATCAAGGCTTTGAGTTTATTGAAGATTTAGATTTAAACTTCTATGCGAGTGACGCTGCTCGACAAGCGGTGACCATGCTAAACGCTGGTCTTTGTCCAAGTAAAAAAATGCCTGTCGTTATTGATAACGGATTTGGTGGAGTCATCTTTCACGAGGCCTGTGGCCATGGACTAGAAGCGAGTTCAGTCTCTAAAGGACTATCTGTTTTTTCTAATAAACTAGGTGAACAAATTGCTAATCCTTTAGTAACAGCTATTGATGATGGAACCATTCCAAACGCTTGGGGATCTCTGAATATTGATGATGAAGGAACACCAACACAGCGTAAAGTGTTAATTGAAAATGGAATTTTAAAAAGCTATATGATTGATAAATTAAATGGTCGTCGAATGAATATGCCATCAACGGGTTCTGGACGTCGTCAAAACTATCGTTTTGCACCGACTTCTCGAATGACGAATACTTTTATTGCCGAAGGGCCACATACTCGTGAAGAAATTATTGCTAATACCGAATATGGACTTTATGCTAAAAGCATGGGCGGGGGGTCAGTTAACCCAGGAACAGGCGATTTTAACTTTGCAGTGAATGAAGGATATATCATTCGAAATGGAAAAATTGCTGAACCCGTACGCGGCGCAACATTAATTGGAAACGGTCCAGCCATTTTACATCAAATTGATATGGTTGGAAAAAACTTAGCTCGTGCTCAAGGAATGTGTGGTGCTGCAAGTGGTTCGATTCCAACAGATGTCGGACAACCCATCTTACGCGTTAAAGAAATCACAGTCGGTGGAGCAAAGGGGGAATAAGGAATGATTAATTTTGATTTGCTATTTGATGAAGGTAAAAAAGCCGGATTAACAGACATGGAAGTTTATGTCGTAAAAAACGATCAGTTTTCATGTAAAGTCTTTAAACAAAATGTAGACGCTTATTCTGTTTCAAAAACACAAGGCTTATCGTTTCGTGGAGTCTATGAAGGTAAGATGGGCTATACTTATACAGAAAAATGTGAAGATTCATCTATTCCATTTCTTATCTCAAGTGTTATGAATAATGCTTTACTAATTGAAAAAGAAGAAAATGAGACGCTTTACCCAGGTGATGAGCATTATGTTTCATTAAAGCTTTATAATGATTCATTTAATGAAGTGAGTGCTTTAGATAAAATTAACTTCTTAAAAGAAGTGGAAAAAGAATGTTTAGCTCTTGACCCTCGTGTTAAATCAGTGGATTACTGTTCATTTGCTAATGGAACAACGGAAGTTTCTCTTAAAAATACAAAAGGATTAGATCTTTT
>artificially_reared_2__coassemble_498_pt1 | contig 20468 bp, 16 predicted proteins | sample artificially_reared_2__metabat2_low_PE_015 | metagenome-assembled genome bin artificially_reared_2 | reverse complement strand
GTGCCACCGATTCTAAATTTTTGACTAAATCCCGCTACCTTTTCATTTACACATAAATAGTAGTTGTCTATCAACTTACCACAATGCAATATTCTTACATTATTCATGATTCCCTCCCATTTTCTATATAATCTAATTATATATTTATATAAATAAATATTCTATATAAATAGGTTGTTTACCTATAAAAGCATACACTTCTTCTCGGAATACTTAAGTAATAGACCCTATTTTAACATCTTATGTTGTTACTGATGAACACTGAAATTAAAATCCTATATTGTAGAAGCCTGATTGGGATTAGGAAGAATCTCGCTTTATTATTAGACTTGAATAAAAAGAGGCATTAGGATTTTCTAGTGCCTCTTTTCATCACTATTATTCACACGCCCACCCATCTTTGTCACGATCATGTTTTGATTCGTAAGCTGGATGTCCTTGTGGAACACCATTTGGATAAACCTCTCTTAACAACGTACAGTTTTTATAGGATTCTTTCGTTGCGGTCGATTCTTGATTATAGATTCCGTTAGGATTATCGTCTTTATAATTAGTTGATCCGGAACTTGAACTGCTTGTTGATGCATTTGAGTTACTTGTACTCGAACTACTTGTTCCTGTGTTTGAGCTACTTGTACTTGAATTATCTTTGCCTGGGGTATATGACGCTGGTGTTAACTCGGTTTTAAATCCATGCCCTGTTGACGTAAACACAATATCTCCTTGTTCATCTGTTCGATACACGGGAATGTTTTTAGATTTAAATAAGTCTAGTGTTTCTTGGCTAGGATGCCCGTATTGGTTCGGTTGTCCCACTAAAATAACGGCATATTCAGGCTGAATTTGATGAATAAATGAGGCTGACGAACTCGTATTTGATCCATGATGTCCGACTTTCAGTAAATCAACATCCCCAATCGATAACTTCGACTCAACCTCAGCTTCTGCATCGCCCATGAAGACCGCTCGATCATCGCCATTTTCGTATAACACAATTAAGGAATTATTATTTTCGTTACTATTTCCACCTGCTGTATTATAAAGAGTTAAAGTCGCACTTCCTAACTCAAACGTCGCCCCTTCTAGTGGCACACTCGGTTGTAATCCTTTATTAGATAACGCATGGATATAGTCTTGGTAGACTTGTGTTGTGGCATCACCATTCGGAACTAACGTCGTCTTCACATCAAAATCAGCAATGACCGTATCTGCACTTCCAATGTGATCGGCATGAAAATGAGTCAAAATTAAATAATCAATCGTTTCAACGCCTTGATTTTGTAAATAAGATTTCACCGTAGCATCATCATCTGTATTTCCTGTATCAATCATCGCAAATCGTCCCGCGTTCTCGATTAGAATCGCATCTGAATTCCCCGTATTAATAAAGTGAATTTGACTATCACTCACCGTTTCTATAGTCACATCTTCTACTTCTAATGCTTCACTTTCCTCTTCAGATTGAATAACTGCTTCTTCGTTTGACTCGACTTCACCCAATTCCACGTTTTCTGATTCAATCTCTTGCACAGTTTCATAATCATCTAAAGTTTCCTCTACATATTCATTAGCTGTTGCGCAACCTGTCAAAAGAATTGTTATTCCTAGAATTAGCAACTTTTTAAATGTAAATTGACCCATCTAATTACCCCCAGTTAAAAATCGATACTTTTATTATACATAACTCTCTAAGCCTTTGCACGAGTGACTAGTCTTTAAACTAATCCGCCTAATTAAAAATAATCTTCCGCTTCTTTGTTTATTTTTAGCTATGACTTTCTAGCCTCAGCTACCTTTTGAACAAATTGTTTGGCTAGTTCAGTCACCCCTGCATAATCTCCATGTTTCGCTGGTGCCGTTAAATCTCCTCCAACACCAACAGCCACGCAACCGTTTTTAATCCACTGATTGATATTCTCTAAGCTTACCCCTCCAGTCGGCATAATATTGGCCTGAGGCAGCGGGCCTTTAATGGCTTTAATGAAACTTGGACCAAACGCACTTCCAGGGAATAACTTGACAATATCGACTCCCGCTTCCATAGCTGTCACCATTTCTGTGATCGTCATGCATCCTGCCATATACGGCACTTGATATCGATTGCAAAGCTTAGCTGTCGCTAAGTCAAATCCAGGTGAAACGATGTAGTTTGCTCCTGCTAAAATGGCGATGCGAGCTGTTTCACTATCTAATACCGTTCCGGCCCCAATCAACATCTTTGATCCGAATTCTTTAACTAACGACTTAATCACTTCATCCGCAAACGGAACCGTAAACGTTAATTCAATCGCTTTAATTCCTCCAGCTAAACAAGCTTTTGAAATTTCAATTCCTTCAGTTTCATTTTCTGCACGTACAACGGCAACGACTCCTGTTTCACAAATTTCTTTAATCACTTCATATTTTTTCATCCTGCACCTCGTATTTTCTCTTGTATTAAATGTTTAGTGGTTATAATTGTGTTGTCTAAAAAATTGATCCTTGATTACTTTTTGATGCAAATCATCCTGATGTATTCATCACACCTATTATCTAAATTTCGTCTTTATTATATCATTTTCTACTCAAATGACTCTAGTCTTTAACTCCGCAACTCATAAAAAAAGATGTCATGAGAATTTTCACAACATCTTTTTATAAATTGAGCGATTAAACGACTTAAGTTTTTAGACTTCATTTTCATAATTTTTAATACAATCAAAGGCTTCATGAATCAACTTCCCTAACTCGTTTGGAATTTCAACGTCATTATGGTGTTGATTCGTGAGTTGTAATAATTTTTCCTCGTAATGCTTCAGTAAATTAGCAAGCATTAACACATAATGTTCTTTTGACTGGGCTAACTTTTCACGTCCAACAATTACCACGAGTTGCACGCCTTCGATAAAACCTGGCATCACTTTTCCCCACGACTTTTCATCTTCTGCAGTTGTTTGTCCTTGATGAAATCGATAATAACTCAGCGGTTCATCCAAATAAACACATTTTCCAGTGGATAAAAGATCTAACCATAACGCCATATCTGAAGCAAAAATAAATTCAAATTCATGGTATTTCCCAAAGGGTTGTTTCATGGCACTTTTTCTAAATAAAACCGTCGTTGGAACGCCAACAAAGTTACAAATCTTACCGACCATCTGATCAATCATCACTTGACCAGAGCCCATCCAGTTGATTCCCCTTCGAAAAATAGATTCATTGGTTCCTAAGACTTCATCTGTTTCATTGATAAAGTAAAAGGGTGAGCTTACTAAATGAATGTCTTCATCTAATAACAGATAATTCATCATCACTTCAATTTTAGTTGGATCAAACAAATCGTCATCAAATAAATAGTTAACAAATTCTCCATTTGCTAACGATAAACACTTATTCATATTTCCGATGTACTTTAAATCTGTCTCATTTTTTTCATAATGAATAAATGGATAGGTTGATAAGTACGTTTCAACGACTTGCTTCGTTTCATCGTTGTCACTATTATCACAAATAATAATTTCAATGTTGTCATACGTTTGTGCAAGTGCACTGTCTAACGCTTTTTTAAAAAATAATGGGCGATTCCGCGTTGGCATTAAAATACTCACTAATGGTTTCATTTAATCTCCCCTTTTTTTACATATGGACTTGGTTCATTAATCGGACGATTATACTCGAGTTTCGGACAAACCGTTGTTTCTCCTTCAATGACCAATTCAACAATTCCATTTCTAGCTTTAAAGACAGAGGCTAAATACTCAGAGTCATGAAGCTGAGACGGTAAAACTTTAAAATAATTTAACGAATACGCGCGGGCTAGTGATTCAATGTCTGGGACTTGATAACCTCCCGCTTCCGTCGTTCCTGTATAACGACCATTAAAATAAAGACTTTGAAATTGTGTAATCATGCCAAGCGATCGATTGTTAAACACAATCACTAAAATTGGTAAATCATATTGTGAAATCAGCATTAACGACTGGAGACTCATCTGAAAGCCACCATCACCACAAATTGCATACACTTGACGAGTTAAATTAGCAAAAGCAACTCCCACCGCAGCGGGCATCGCATAACCCATCGGAGCCAACCCTCCACTCGTGTAAAAGTTTTGATCATCATGCATTTTTAAATATTGTGCGCTCCACATTTGATTTTGCCCAATATCCACGGTAAAACTCGATTTTTGATTGGCATACTGATTTAAGATGTCTATCCATTGATACGGAAGTTTATTCTTAACATAATGTTTAATCTCTTGTTCTTGACTAAATGCTTGCTGATAGTAAGTCACCTTTTCTTGCCATTCGTTTGAAATAGAAAAATCAGTAAGCAGCGGGTGAAGTGTCGTTAAAAACTCCTCAACAGATTGATGAACTTTAACTCGGTTATTGAGGCGGTGATAGTCTAAATCATGTTGATTGACATTCACATGAATAACCGGTCCATTTGGGTGAAAATGAGCAATTAAATTCCCTGTTTGACGATTATCAAGTCGTGAGCCTAAAACAATTAATAAATCAGATTCTGGCACTAATAAATTGGCACACCGATTGCCATAACTTCCAATCATCCCAACTGTTTCAGGTAAATCATCATCTAAACAGCCTTTAGCCATTAACGAATAAACGACTGGAAGTTTGGTTTGATGAATGAAGGTGCGAAATACTTCTTTCGTATCTCGTTCCATCACCCCAGCACCTGCTAGTATGAGGGGCCTTTTAGCCTGATGAATCATCGACACGATACTTTCAAGATCAAATGAAGAATCACTCATGACCTGAGCAGTTGGCTCGAATCCGATTAACTCATCAATCTCTATTTCTTCTCTTTGAATATTTAATGGAATATCTAACAAAACCGGTCCTTTTTTATGCGTCGTTGCTAAATAATAAGCTTTTTCTAACTCATATTTAATGTTTTTCGCCTCATCCACTAAGACGGCATACTTCGTAATCGGTGAGACGATCGACACAATATCTGTTTCTTGAAATCCTTGTTGCCGAATCGGCAACTCATATTTATAGTCTTGCGTATTCACTTGTCCCGTCATATAAATCACGGGAATGGAATCAAAATAAGCATTGGCAATTCCAGTCACCATATTCGTGGCGCCTGGCCCACTCGTTGAAATAGCCACTCCTACTCGATTCGTTTCACGAGCATACCCTTCAGCTGCAAACGCTGCACTTTGTTCATGATACACTTGAACAAACTTCGTGTATGAATTCTTTTCAATCGAATCAGCTAAATGAGTAATCATTCCCCCCATATATCCAAAAATGTATTCAATTTGTTTACTTTCTAAAAAAGAAGCGATAAAATCTGAGACCTTCACATTTTCTCTCCTTTATATAAGTCTTTATGTTGTTCAAACCAAGTACACGCCTGAATCAACTCATCATGCAGTGAAGCGGTTGGTTTCCAGTTAAAATGAGCCGTTGTTTTACTTAGATCGGCTACCCAAGTAGACACCAACTGCTCTTTTCTTGGATTGGGATGAATTAAGATTTCACTTGTTGAGCGAGTGATGTCTTTAATTTGTAACGCAACCTCAAGTACTGAGGTTTGAGTGCCACTGCCACAATTATAAATTTCACCTTCAATCGATTTCTTTTCTTTGATCATCTCTACGTATAAGTCGACTGCTTTTTGAACATAGATAAAATCTCGAACGGCATTAGGATTAGAAAGATAAATCGGTTCATTATGGATGGCATTTAAAATGAGATCAGGAAACAATCGGCCTTGATCTTCAAAGTCACCAAATGGTGAAAACAAACGAATGGTTCCGATATTTTTATTCCACTGCTTGGCACAGTAATCACAATAAAGGGTGCTTGATAACTTGCTAATTCCGTAAACACTGGATGGAAAACAAGCATCCGACTCTTTCATGGCCGTTTCTTTCGGTCCATATTCTGAGGAACTACCCGTATTAATAAACGTTTCAAAATCGATATCGTGACAAGCACTTAATAAATTCATGATCCCCATTAAATTTGTTTGAACAATCGCCTGCTCTTCATTTTCAAAATGTCGCCCACCATAAGTCGCACTATGAATGATATGTTGTGGTTGAATGTGATGAATAATCTCTTTTAACTTCGTGGCATTTGTTAATTCACACTTCCAATCATTGATTTGTTCATAAACATCACGCAGTCGCCAAAGATTTGAGCTTTCACGCGTTAAAATATGCACGTCGTAGTTTTCTTGAACCAGTCGATGCACTAAATTTGAACCAAAAAAACCACTAGCTCCGGTAATTAATATTTTTTCCATAACTTAAACTCCCAACCACGAAAATTTTTCGATTTGTTGAACACATAACGCATAAATATCTGCTGATCGATACTGTTGATACCACTCACATGTCAAGTCGATACATTGAGAAACATCTAACGTTGGTGTCCATCCTAGTTTTAACTGAGCCTTTGTAATGTCAAGCAATAAAAGATTAGCTTCATGCCACGTCTCATCTACTTGTTCAACAATCGTTCCTTTTTTATAACGTTTCACTAATAAGTCGGTTAACTCTCTCACGGTTTTGACATCCTTTACGTTCGGTCCAAAATTCCATCCCTCGCAGTAATCTTTGGGATGGGTGAGTAATTTTTCACCTAATAATAAATACCCACTTAACGGTTCTAACACATGCTGCCAAGGTCTAATCGCCTGTGGATGTCTGAGGATGATGGGTTCATTGGCTTCGATAGATTTGATGCAATCTGGAACAATTCGATGCATGGACCAATCGCCACCTCCAATGACATTTCCCGCTCGAACGGACGCGATGCTCGTTTGATGCGTCTCATACGATTTTGGATGAAAATAAGATTGTCGCCAAGAATTGATAACGAGTTCACAAGCTCCTTTAGAAGAAGAATACGGATCATATCCTCCCATCGCATCACTTTCTCGATATGGCCAAAGTGACTCTTTGTTTTCATAACATTTATCGGTTGTAATAAAAATTCCCACTCGAGTTTCATTCGTTTTTCTTATACTTTCTAACACGTTAATCGTTCCCATGACATTCACGTCATACGTGTAAACGGGATCGCGATAAGATTCTAAAACGAGGGGTTGAGCCGCTAAATGAAAAACAATATCTGGCTTATACGTTGAAAAAACCTCTTCTAATTTTTGTTTGTCACAAATATCTCCACGAATATCGACTAATCGATTCGATAACTTAGCTAACACAAAGTTATCGTTTTTTGTATAGGGATCGAGTGAATATCCAATGACAGTTGCTCCTAATTCAAGTAACCAAATACAAAGCCAAGATCCTTTAAAACCAGTATGTCCCGTGACTAAGACGGTCTTTCCTTCATAAATCTCATTAAACTTTTTCATATCATCACCATCGCTGATCGTTTATTGTTCCATTAAGAAAAAATCTTTAATTGTCTTGATCATGTAATCTAACATTTCTCTCGTCATACCTGGATAAACCCCAATCCATAAGGAGTTATTCATAATCATATCTGTTTTTTCTAACTCCCCTACCACTCTAAAACGATCGGGTGTTTGTTTTAATTCATGAAAGACAGGGTGTTTTAAAATATTTCCGGCAAATAAATTTCGTGTTTGAATGTGATTCTCTTCTAAATACTTCGCCAAATCAACACGACACTTCCCACTACTTTCTTTCACGGTCATGATAAATCCAAACCAACTTGGACGACTATTTAAAGTGGGTTCCGGTAAAATGAGATAAGGTTCGAGCTCACTTAAATGCTCACGTAAATAGTCCCAATTTTTTCGTCTCATCTTTACAATCTCCGTTAACTTTTCAAGCTGAGCACACCCAATCGCTGCCTGCATATCCGTCAGTTTTAAGTTATATCCAAAGTGCGAGTAAACATATTTATGATCGTATCCCACCGGAAGTTCTCCAAATTGTTTTGTGAATCGATAGCCACATGTATTATCTCGACCGCTATCACACCAACAATCGCGTCCCCAATCTCGAAGCGATTGAATAATTCGATGAAGTTTCGGATGATTCGTATAAACAGCGCCTCCTTCTCCCATCGTCATATGATGAGGGGGATAAAAGCTTGACGTTCCAATATGCCCAATCGTTCCTGTTTTTTTCCACGTTCCATCAATGAAATACTCTGATCCTAAAGCATCACAGTTATCTTCAATTAACCATAATTGATGTTCCTCACAAAAAGCTTTCACACGTTCTAAATCAAATGGATTTCCTAAGCTATGCGCAATCATCACAGCTTTTGTCTTAGAAGATAAAGCTTTTTTCATTTCCTCAATATTAATGTTATACGATGGTAGCTCAACATCAACAAAAACGGGAACGGCTCCGTATTGAATAATCGGCGAAATGGTCGTTGGAAATCCAGCTGCCACGGTAATGATTTCATCTCCCCGCTGAACTTGTCTATTACCTAAAAGGGGTGAGGTTAAGGCCATAAAAGCTAATAAATTAGCCGATGATCCAGAATTACATAACGAACAATAACGAACCCCTAAATACTTCGCAAAGTCTTTTTCAAATTGTTTCACCCATTTACCTGAAGTTAACCAAAAGTCTAAACTAGCATCGACGAGATTTATTAATTCATGTTCATCAAAATAACGTCCTCCATAATTAATGTAAGTTTCTCCTTCAATAAAAGGTGACGTCTTAAACTTTTCATCATAATATTCCTTCACTTGCTCTAAAATTTGATTCTTTAACTCCTCTACTCGACTCATTTGCTCCCTCCTAAATTTAAAAACGAATTAAATTCTTGATAGTAAGTCATACATTAATCTCGGATAAGTCGAAGGAATCTGTAATCCTTCTCCTTTTTCAGCGATCAAACGCTTAAAGGCAACGCTATAAATCTCTAAAAGCTTTGTGATAAATTGGGTATATTCAACTTTAGTTTCAAAGACATGATTGAGTGAAGCAACATCCGCTAATTTAGCCGCTTCGTCAAATCCTCGCAATTCACCTCCCCAATCTTTTTCTGATTCAGCTGTTGTTTGACTTTGATGCCGTCTAAAATAACTTAACGCTTCTTTCAGATAAACACATTTCCCTGATTCTAGAAGTGAATACCACGTCACTAGATCGGAATAAACAATAAACTCGTGATGATAGTACTGCCCAAAAGGAAATTTTAAAGCCGATTTTTTAAATAAAACGGTTGTTGGCTCTCCGATAAAATTATCAATGGTTTGAATAGATAACTTTAATAACTCTTGACCTTCTCCCATCCAGTCTTGCTCTAACTGCAATCCCATGAGATAAGGAGCAATTCCTTGATCATCATCATTAATGACATATCTGGGTGAAGTCACCAGATGAATGTCAGAATCTTTTAGACAATAAGCCATCATTATTTCAATTTTTTGAGGTGCGAATAAATCATCATCCATTAAAAAATTAATATACTCACCCTTCGCTAACTCTAAACAGCGTCGCATATTACCAATGTATTTAATATTTTCTTTATTTTTATAATAAAAGATATTCGAAGTTGTTTTCATTAACGCTTCGATATACTCCTTTGTTTCGTCATGCTCACTATTGTCACAAATAATAATCTCAAGATTCGGATACGTTTGACTTAAGGCACTATCTAAAGCACGTTTTAAATAATTTAAGCGGTTATACGTTGGAATTAAAATACTCACAAGCGGCAAATCATCATTTAGCTGTTCCATCCATCCCTCTCCTTTTACCAAGTGATCCACGGCGCTTTTTTCTCGTTAATCATGCGTTCTAACTCCACTTTATCTCGTAAGGTATCCATCGGTTTCCAAAATCCATAATGTTTATAAGCCATCAGTTGTTGATCATTTGCTAATTGTTGCAACGGTTCTTCTTCCCAAATTGTCAAATCATCTTCAATATAATCCATGACCTCAGGTTCTAAAACGAAAAATCCGCCATTGACCCACATGCCATCTCCTGATGGTTTCTCATAAAATTTTAAGACGTCTTGATTTTTCGATAAAGAAAGCGCTCCAAAACGTCCGATTGGTTGAACAGCGGTGACTGTTGCTAGCTTTTGATGTTTTTGATGAAATTCAACTAACGCTTTAATATCGATATCCGATACCCCATCCCCATATGTCAGCATGAAAGGTTCGTTTCCGATATAATCTTTCACACGTTTAATTCGTCCACCCGTTAAGGTTTTTAAGCCTGTATCGACAAGTGTGACTTTCCAAGGCTCTGAAATAGGTTGATGAATCACCAACTCCCCACTCGATAAGTCAATGGTAAAGTCACTCGTATTTTCATAGTAATTAATAAAATATTCTTTAATCACCTGCCCTTTATATCCACAACAAACAATAAATTCATTAAATCCATGAGTGGAGTACATATTCATAATATGCCAAAGAATCGGCTTCCCACCGATCTCCACCATTGGCTTAGGACGAATATCTGTTTCTTCACTTAATCGGGTTCCAAATCCCCCTGCTAAAATGACCACTTTCATGACAACACCTCACTATCTTAATTCATCAATCTCTATCAAATTTTATGCTTAATCTCAACATAAAAGAACGAAATCTCTCATAACATTTCAATCTTCAAACCCATGAATTCAGAGTTCCTCTCAGTTTAGCGTTGATTTTGAATAAGATTGACTAACTCTACTTAGTCAAGTTGATCTCCTGATAAAAAGACAATTGTTAAAAGATAATGATCGTTAAGACATGTGAAATCATCCACTTTTTCTTCGCTGATGATAAGATAATCTCTTTCACCAACTAAAAAACGAACAAAAGTTTGGTTTTTTTACCGAAAAACCATTGAAAAACATCTCGTTATTTGTCATAATATAAGAGTCAGCAAGACATAGACCACCTAATCAGATGAAGTCATCCCTAATCGTCTTCATCTATTCTGAATTCCAAACAATTTTCAAAACGAGATCTTCTTTCCGGGTCTCTTCTACTAAAAAAGCTCACCTCTTAGGTGAGCTTTTTATGTTTGGCATAAAAAAAGAAGTCATCCTTAACAGGAAAGACTTCTTTAATGAGTAATGATTTCAATTCTTTTAGCTTATAAAGAATTGTTTTTATTTTTTTAATTTAGGAAATCCCATGATAATAGCAATTAACCCACAAACACCCATTAGCATCGGATAATGAACATATTTAATAATTTCAACGGGTGAGATAGCAGCTAAACCTGCGGCTCCTAACACTTGCGCCCCATATGGGATTAACCCTTGCCAACACGATGAAAAAATATCTAAAAGACTGGCTGAACGACGTGGATCAATGTCAAATTCTTCTGCAATTTCTTTAGCTAATGGTCCAGCCATCACAATGGCAATCGTATTATTAGCCGTACATAAATCGATCGCACTCACTAACGTCGCAATTCCTAGTTCAGCACCCTTTTTAGATCGGATGCGTGATTTAATTAAATGTAGTAAATAATCAATTCCCCCATTATGTTTAATTAATTCTAAGACACCACCGACAATTAAACAAAGAATCGCTAATTCTTGCATTCCCGCCATTCCCTCTGAAATAGCCGTGATACATTCAAGTAACTGAAAGGATTGTGTCATGAAGCCAATCAATCCAGCTAATACAATCCCACTTCCAAGTAGAATAAAGACATTGACACCAAGTAAAGCCCCGACTAAAATCGCCAAGTAAGGAATGACTTTCACCCATTCAATGGCCTCAATTTCTGTTAAATGTACTTGATAGCTTGACGTTAATAAAAACAAAATAACAAGTGAAAGAAGCGCAGCGGGTAAGACAATTAAAAAATTAACTTTAAATTTATCTTTCAGTTCACACCCTTGCGTACGAACCGCTGCAATCGTCGTATCAGAAATCATCGATAAATTATCACCAAACATTCCACCACCGACAATCGCTCCAATAACCAGTGGAACTGGAATGGATGTGGCCTGTGCAATTCCTAATCCAACCGGCGTTAAAGCCGTAATCGTTCCAACAGAAGTCCCCATTGAAACAGAAATAAAACTAGCAATGACAAATAATCCAACGACAACTAAGTTAGCTGGCAAAACCGATAAACTTAAATTGACTGTGGCATCCACACCACCCATTGCTTTAGCAACGCTAGAAAAGGCACCAGCTAATAAGAAAATGATCACCATCATGATGATATTTTCATTTCCTGCGCCTTTACAAAAAACCATCACTTTATCGTTAAAAGGTTCTTTTCGATTAAACATAAATGCGACCACCGCTGCTAGGCCAAAGGCAACTAAGACAGGCATCGCATAAAAATCACCTGTTAAGATCCCGCTTCCTACAAATAAAACTAAAAATACACCCAGTGGCAATAATGCCCATGGATTTCCCTTCTTCTGTTTAAGGTTCATGTTTCTCCTCCTTCTAAGTCTCTTTTATGAGACTATCCCTACAAAGCTACAGTATCAAGTTTACTGACTCTGTCGATACTTGTCAATGTTTGGACTCTGCATTTTTACATCAAATGTATCGATCTAAATCCACTAAGAAGATCATCTCTTTTGTATTTTTAAAAAAAACTTAAGCAAATCGACAAAATAAACTAAGAATAACTAATTCATTTACGCTATATATAAGAAGTGATCAGGGGTTTACCAATCAGAAACTTTTAGCGTTAAGAAAACGAGTCTTTAAATCATGCATGAGATAAATTTAAATGAATGAAAACTATTTTTATAATAATGAAGTAAAGAAAAGCGTACTAAAAGGGGTTACATTAAAATGAGTATAAAGCAAATTATATTGAGCCGACTTCATAGTATCGAGCGTGAAGGAATGAGTGATTTAATTTATTTTTTAACATCAGAGAGTGACTACTTTACAGCACCAGCTAGCATTAAAGGGCATTGTAACTATCCCCACGGATTAGCCGTTCATAGCCATAACGTCGTTGAATTACTGATTCAAAAGAATAAACAATTTCATCTAGGTTTATCAACTGAAACGATCTACTTGGCTGGTTACTTACATGATTTATGTAAAACGAATATCTTTTATCCGACGCTTAAACTACGCTATAATCAAAAAAATGAAAAAGAATGTTACTTTACTTATGACTGTGTGGATGATCTTCCACTCGGACATGGTGAAAAAAGTGTCATTCTCGCACAACAATATATTAAATTAACCATTGATGAAATGTTATTAATTCGGTGGCACACCGGACCTCAAACACCGTGTGAGCATCCGTATCGTTATGAACAAGCACTTGAAAAGTGCCCTGCTATTAAAGCGATATTTACAGCTGATGAAGAAGCAGCAACCTTTTTAGAGACAGTTAAATCAACACTCGTCTTTCAACCTAGCGTGTTTTATGCTTGAAAAAAGAACGGTGTTTTTCCAAAAATTTTAAACTATTAAAAAGCTGTATCGATTGCGATACAGCTTTTTAGATAAATGGATTATAAAAACGTGTGCCATTACTGAAGGTCACCCATAAAAAGACAGCCATTAAAGCAGTCATACCAATTAAAACAATGACATCCGATTTTTGAAGAGGACGAGCGTTATAAAACGTTCGTTTTTTATGCTTTCCAAATGCACGTAATTCCATCGCATAACTAATCGTTTCAATACGTTCTAAGCTTGTTAAAATAAGAGGAAATAAAATAGCTCCCATATTTTTCACGCGCTTACTCAGCTTTTCTTTAGAGGATAGATCGATTCCTCTCGCTTGTTGTGCTTGGGCGATTTCAATAAAATCACGCTGAATATCTGGAATATAACGCATGGCTATTGAAACCGAATAAGCAATTCGATAACTAATTCCTAACTTATTTAATGAGGCAGCAAATTCACTTGGATTAGTGGTTGCTAAGAAAATGAGCCCGATCGGAATAATGGTTAAGTATTTAACCGTCATATTAAACTGATAGAATAATTGTTCCGTCGTAATGACATAAGGACCGATCAGTTTAACTAGATTGTGCTGTGTTCCATAGATGGCGACTCCTTCTAGTGGTGAAAAGAAAAAGACCGCTAGATTATTAAAAAGTAAGAACACTAAAATAAAATAAAAAACAAACGCAATATCTTTAAAATCAACTTTCGAAATTTTAAAGATCACAAAGCTTAAAATTAACATACTGACTAAGACACGTGTATCATAACTTAACATCGCTGTGATCGACCACAATAAAAAACAAATGAGCTTTGTACTTCCTGTTAAGCGATGAATGGGAGAATCAATGTCAATATAAGCTAATAATTTAGCATTCATTACGTTCTCACCGCCTTATCACTTGAAATAAACTTACAGATAAATTCAACTGGAGGTAAATCTCCAATTCGATTTGCTAATTCATATAATGACGTTCTCTTTAAATGAGCCGTTTTAATTAACTCATCATTCGTTAACACATGCCACGTCCGATCATCACCGACTAGCTCACCATGAGTAATCACAAGGGCACGTGTCGTATACTCAAGCATTAAATGCATGTCGTGAGTAATCATGATAATCGTAATTCCTCGTTCATTGAGTTCTTTTAAAAACTCCATAATTTCCGTATAATGCTTTAGATCTTGACCAGCTGTTGGCTCATCTAAAATTAAAATTTCTGGATTTAAAACTAAAATTGAGGCAATCGTCACTCGTTTTTTCTGCCCAAAACTTAAAGCAGAAATCGGCCAATTACGATAAGGATATAAGCCACAAATTTTTAACGTTTCATATACACGACGTTTGACTTCTTCCTCATTCACCCCACGAATACGTAGGCCAAAGGCAACTTCATCAAAAATCATTGTTTTTGAAATCATTTGATTTGGATTTTGCATCACTAATCCAATCTTTTCAGCACGTTCTTTAATCGTTTGTTGACGTAAATCTTCACCTTTAAACTCAATCGTTCCACTGGTTGGTGAATAAAATCCACTAATTAATTTTGAAATCGTTGATTTTCCAGCCCCATTTTTTCCAACAATACTGATCATTTCGCCTTCATGAATTTTAAAGGAAACGCCTTTTAACGTTTGTTGATTCGGCTGATAACCAAAACTAACGTCTTTAAATTCTAAAATTACCGGTTGATCGGTCTTTGGTAACTGAACATCCGTCGTTAAAAACCAATTTTTAACCACGTTAGTACATGACGTTAAATCCATCTGCTCTAAGCATTGTGGATTCATTTCCTCTGTAATGGTGCATCCTGCATATTTTAACGCAGTGACATAAAGGGGTTCTCGAATTCCAACCTCTTGAAGTAATGAAGAAGCCAGTAATTGATTCGGCGTTAGATCGGCAACAATTTCACCTTGATTCACCACAATCACTCGGTCAACGGGTTTATATAACACATCTTCTAAACGATGTTCAATCATGACAATTGTTTTATTCGTTTGTTTATGAATCTCATCAATTAACGTCATCGTATGAAGTCCCGCTGCAGGGTCTAAATTTGCTAACGGTTCATCAAATAATAAAATATCGATATCATCGACTAAAACACCTGCTAACGTCACACGTTGTTTTTGCCCACCTGATAAATCATGCGGTGAGGATGAAAGATGGCCATCCACATCAACTAATTGTGCCACTTGATGAACGGTTTCAATCATCTCTTGTTGAGGAACGACTAAGTTTTCTAACTTAAAGGCAATATCCTCTTCGACGGTTAATCCAATAAATTGATCATCTGGATTTTGTAACACCGTTCCTACTTCATTTGAACGTTCAAAAATATTATGATTTAAAGCATTTTGCCCTTTAATTTTAAAGGCTCCACTTGTTGTTCCTTTATAAATATTTGGAATTAATCCATTAATACAGTGCGCAATCGTACTTTTTCCTGATCCAGAAGGTCCAACAATCACAACCTTCTCGCCCTCATAAATTTTTAGATTAATATTTTTAAGCGTTGGGCTTGACTGAACTCGATATTGAAAGCTAAAATTTTCGAATTCAATGACTGGCTTTCGCATACGCTTCATCCTTTCTCTTCTTACTCGTAAGATGAGTTAAAATCAACTTTATATCTGTGATAAAACTCATGTTAACTCATCTTAAAAATGGTCAACTTTTATATTATAACATACTTTTTTGTCGAATAACGGTTGAAAAAGCTTACAACTATTTCCAAAATAAAAATTGAGGGATCCCTCCCTCAATTTTAGTCTTCCATCATTAAACTTCCTTTTGGTATACGTGTTTTTGCATACGTCGTGACAAGTAACGATCCTAAGATACCAATGCTCACCATATTCACACATCCAGCAACTATTCCTTGTAAATATACTTTATCCGCAGGTTCTGCATAAATCAAAACATCGAGTGTTGGAGCAATGATGAACCATCCAATAATATTAGCCACAATTTGTGTTAAATTGAACTTAATTAATTCTTTAACTCCAAAAATTCCATCTTCAATGCTAATTTGCTTAGAAGCAAGTCCAATCACTAAGCCAATCATAGCTGAAGCAAGAATCCAACTCATCCATGGAGAACCAAAAATTAAAACATCTTTTAAAAAGTGCCCGATGAGTCCCGTGGCAAATCCAGCTAAAGGTCCATATAAAAGGGCAATTAACGCTAAAATCGCATATGACGTCTCTAAACTCGTATTCGGAATCCCTGTTGGAATCGAAGCAAATCGTGATAACACCACAAAAATGGCAGATCCAATCCCGATTGCGACAACGGTTTTAATTGGTAATTTTTTATTCATTAAACTATCTCCTTAATTCTCATTCAATAATCGACATTTTTATCTATTCTTTAGTATATAAGGAGATGTTTATACTGTCAATAAACAAACGAATACTTGCTGTAGCGAAACGATCAGAAAAAGACATAGGATATCCTATGTCTCATGATTTATTAATCGCTTGTGCGGCGATATATGCCATCGACATGGCAGCTTGGATATTATAACCACCCGTATCACCATCAATATCTAACACTTCCCCGATAAAATAAAGCTGACTCACCTTTTTAGACTCCATCGTCTTTGGAGAAATCTCTTTGATCGAAACGCCACCTGTTGTTACCATCGCAACGTGATAACCACCTAATTCTTTAACTTCCATTTCATATTCCGTTAAATGTTTTAAAAGATTTTGACGCGTTGCCTTTGTTAGTTCAGCACATTTTAAATCATCAGAAATCTCACATAATTCTAGAATTTTATCAGCAAATCGTTTCGTTAAATTTAACTCACGAACAACGGATTTAACTAGCGCTTTCCCCCCTTGATTTAACTTCTTAGTTAAATCACTTCTAAATTCGTCAATAGACGCTGCACCAACAAAGTTACACTTAATGACATCTCCTGATTGCATAAATCGAGAATTATTAATAATTCCAGGCCCTGAAACACCCGTATGCGTTAAAAGAAAATCCCCTTGATAGGATCCAATCTTTTTACCTTGACGCCATAACGTATAGGATAAGTCTTCAAACGATGTTCCTGACATATCGCTTAGTTCATAATTTTTAATTTTTAATGGCGTTAATGCCGGTTTTGTTGGAATAATTTTATGTCCTAATGACTTCGCCCAAACATACCCTTCTCCCGTTGAACCGGTATGAGGATAACTTAATCCCCCTGTTGCGACGATCACAACCGGACTTTCATAATCGCCTTGTGACGTTTTAAGATGAAATAATTCCTCTTCTTTCACTAATGATTCGACTTTCGTTTCATAACACATTTGAACGTGACGTTTTTGGCACTCTTGTAATAAAACATTTAACACATCCTGTGATTTGTCTGATTTAGGAAATACTTTTCCTTTTTCTGTCGTTCTAAATTCAAGCCCACGTTTCCTAAAGAAGTTTAATAAATCTTCATTTTGAAACGTTAAAAGTGCGTGCTTTAAAAACTTAGCATTTGGGCCATAGCACGTTAAAAAATGCTCGATATCTCCGGCTTGAGTGATATTACATTTTCCTGCACCCGCCATGAGTAATTTACGACCACATGATTTATTTTTTTCTAAAAGGGCGACCTTTTTATTTTTATTTGCCGCACACATGATCGCAGCAAATAAACCTGCCGGTCCACCACCAATAATGATCACATCATATTTATTCACTCGTTAATCCTCCGATTCGTTGATTATTTTCATCATTGTATTATACATTTTCTTTTTAAGTCAAGATAAAGAAAAACTAGCATCCTTGCTAGTTTTTCCACCTCTTCCACCATCTGGATTAATTGATCAAAGTCTCCACTGATTAATGATTGAATCTATCTCATCTCAAAGTCATTTAGCTCTTCTAAGTAACCCAGTCTCTGACCTCTAAAATCAAGGCATTCACCCCTAGAGGGTGACATAGCGTCAACAAAATGTCTAAGTCATAAGACCTAGATGAGCATCATAACATTGAATATCAACATGTTCAAGCAAATGATGCGCACATTGTTGTAGCGTCAGGTGACGATACTGGCCTTTTTCTAGTTCTTGATAAAATAACAACGCCACTTGATAATGCCCCGATTGATAGTCCTTTAAATAATCCTGAGGGTTCTCAAGTATTCCCCATTCTTGACTAATATGCACAGTCATCGCTAATTTAATGGTCGTTTCAATATAATCAAAAATAGAGGCATGATTCTCTTTCACCTTTTTATAAATTATCATCAATTCCTTATTTCGTTTGACCTTTCGTTCATAACCTCTTGGTTTCGTGAGTGGGCAGTCAGATTTAAGATAAGTTTCCACCCAATCGTACATGAATGTTTGAAAAGAACACGTCTGTGAAACCATTAATTTTTGATGAACCCAGTCGACTCGATCAGTATCGATGCAACTTAACACATAGATGATTTGATCTTGAGGTCCAAATCGCTTCGAAAGATTTAATGAATGGATGTCCTTTGAATACTCTTTTATTTTTTGATTAACTAACGGTAGGCAAGAATGTAACCAATACGTTTTAAATTTAGCCTTTTCTAATCTTTGAATGAGTGGTCCTACTTTAAGTAAAATCGATTCTGCCTCACTTTTTAAAAACTTTTTATATTCTTTTGAAGCATCTTGATAAGAAGCAGTCCTTTTATACTGATGAATTAAGTATTTAGGGCTTGCTAATAGCTCAGAAAATTGTAAATCATTAAATTCAGGATCGGCTGTTAATAAAGGAATTAAAACTTCAGCTATCGTTTCAAATTTCATTAAACGTTTACGAATATGTTGTAATGTTTTTTCATGATCATCACCTAAATACTCTTCAAAGTAACAAACCATCTCTTCATTTGGTAAGGCACGTGGTGTGAATAAGTGATCTAAAAAATGAAGCACATCTAATGTATAAGATGGCTCAAAAATGACAGACATTTTTTGTTCTTGCATGAAGCCAATCCCCCTGTAAATCATTGTATTTGTATTTTATCATAAAATATCCTAATAATAAATGACACATTCTAAAGATCTATTTATAAATTAAATTGTACACCGTTATCGTCAAAAAACAGATCAAACATAGAAACGAACGTATTCTTCATTTTAATCATCAGTCAATAAAGTCGTTCTAAAAGTAATCTGTATTTGTGATTTAAACCATTGAGCATGATAACCTGTTATAAAGATTTGTCATGCTTTCGTCTCATGGCTAGATGATTATTCATAAATGATAAACGAGCTTCATTACTATCAGAAAATGGTAATAAAAAAAGCCAAGCTCTTAATGAACTTGGCTAACAAACATTTTTAGTATTGACCTTGGAAATAAACCGTTAAGTTAAGGACAGCTCCTACACCCCCACCATTTATTGCTAATCGTGAATAACGTAATAAATTATTATTGGTTAAAGCAACGTTGGTCGTTGTCCCACCAATAGTTACAGTAATAGTTCCTGGATTTCCACTATCAGCATAATAGTTGTTACTAAGAATTGGAGCCACTTGAGGTTGAACCGTATAAGTCGTTGCAAGACCTGATGATTCCGCATGAACGGCGTAACTATAGTCACTATATGGGGAGACATCAATACCTTGGGTATTAAATCCTCCTAATGAAATAAGTCCCCCTGTTGAAACAGCAGTTACTAGAAGACTTGTAAATCCATGTCCTGCAATGCTAACAGGTAGAGCTTGAGAAACAGTAACAGTTACTGGAGATCCAGAACTAATCGCTACCGTTGGCGTTCCACTTAACGATACCGCTGGGATACTTCCAATTGTCACGCTATTTCCAATAAGAACGGTTGGGGTTCCTGTAATTCCAACATTTCCTGTGACTGGGACTGTTCCGCTAATTGCTACCGTTGGCGTTCCACTTAACGATACCGCTGGAAGACTTCCAATCGTCACGCTATTTCCAATAAGAACGGTTGGGGTTCCTGTGATTTCCACGTTTCCTGTCACTGGCACGGTTCCGCTAATCGCTACCGTTGGCGTTCCACTTAACGATACCGCTGGAAGACTTCCGATCGTTACGCTGTTTCCAACGAGTACAGTTGGCGTTCCGGTGATTTCCACGTTTCCTGTCACTGGAACCGTTCCGCTAATCGCTACCGTTGGCGTTCCACTGAATGACACCGCTGGAAGAC
>artificially_reared_2__coassemble_491_pt1 | contig 20693 bp, 15 predicted proteins | sample artificially_reared_2__metabat2_low_PE_015 | metagenome-assembled genome bin artificially_reared_2 | reverse complement strand
TTTAAAGTGTTAGTCCAGGTGTTTCAAGAAGATTTTTTACTACCTTATCAGCGCTTTAGTGAGGCGATTCAACAACATCTCAGTCAAACACCAACCGATCTTTTTAAGGTCGCCTTATGGATTGCTTGTGGTTATTTAGAAAGAGAGTTATTTGAAGACTATTTACTCACAGATGAAAGGTCCTACTTCATTACACATGACGAGGAGATTGAGACACTTCCTCTTCAAAACGAGTGGTTTTGGCAGTTACCTACGTTTATTCATCAAAAGTTAGCTCAAACGAAACATCAAGAAAAAATTACAACGGAGTTAATTAAAAAAATTCGCTTTGAACAGGCGAGTGAGCAGTTATTAAACTTATATTTTGATATTTATCAAAGATAAAATGATTATCAGCTTTTGATAAGTTTAAATTTATAAAAGTTTTGAGACACCGAAGGGTGTCTTTTTTAATGAGAAGTCATTATTAAAACTTATTATTTTTAAAAAGTTGTTCTCAAATGAATGACGTCAGCATATATTAAATTGTAAGGCAAAAGCAATCAGGCGCTATAGCCAAGCGGTAAGGCAAGGGACTGCAACTCCCTGATCATCGGTTCAAATCCGATTGGCGCCTCCATTGATAATGATTAAATGAAGTCCGCCAGAATCATTTAAAGAATGATGAAAGGTCATAGTTAAGGCACGAAAAAGATAAAATTATTTCAACGTTTAGTTCTCAAGTTAATGATGTCATCATATACTAAATTGTAAGGCAAAAGCACAAGGCGCTATAGCCAAGCGGTAAGGCAAGGGACTGCAACTCCCTGATCATCGGTTCAAATCCGATTGGCGCCTCCATTGATAATAATTAAATCAAGTCTGTCAGAGCTATTTCAAAAATAAATAGTTGCGACAGGCTTTATTTTTATTTTAAATGCTTTTGTCATGAGTCTAAGTAACTGAATTGAGAAAGTAAGACCGGATTGATAATGAGAGCACACTTGCTTTGAAGTGAGAAAAGTATGAGAGGTTATATCTAATTAGATAAGAGGGAAGGGTAGGCGTTTTTCCTATTATTTGATATAATTTAAAATAGTTAAAATACGGGGGGAATGATTCTTTAAAAGATTGTGTGCCGCATTTAAACTACTGAATTAGAGTTAATCAGAAAGGGATGATTTTTCATGTTAAATTCTTATTTTTATATGACCATGACAAATGATTCAATTGTTTGTCAACAAAATGCTTTAGATGATGAGCAAATTTTACGTGCTATTTTTTTAGTGCTCAGTCGTTTTGAACGTGATGCAGATTTAAAACTAGCTTGTCACTGGATGCTTGAAAGTGAAAACTGTTCATTAGAAGCGTTAGAACAAAAGCTTTTACAATTTAAACAGCTGATGCATGATCAAGATAATAGTGAATTGTTATTAGAATTTGATACTGAAAAAATCAACATTAAAGCAAAAACAAAAGTAGCGGGAATGTTCTGTTCAATTGCCTATCTTTATACGGGCCTACAACCAGATGGGATGATTAAGAAAAATCTTCATCACGATATGGTGACGCATGGAATTGAAAATATTAAACGTCATTTAGATCGTGAAGGAGTTAAACCAGATCGTGCTCTTCACTCTCAAGAGGCAACTAATGTCTGTTAATTTACCTTAAATGTGTTAAAAGTTTAAAATAAATGGGATGTCTTCTTCCTATAATGTAGTAGGACGAAGGGAGAGATGATTCTGATGGTTGATAAACAAGCGAAATTTTTAAGTGAACGGTTAGGGTGGGGGAACGAAGCTCAAAAAGCTAACACGATTAAGGAAATTGAATTAGCGTCACATGTCAGCTTAATGAGTTATTTAAAACAAACCTTTCACCAAAGAAATCGAGAATTTGTTTCGAGTAAAAAAGTAGCTAAACAGTTCCTGCCATCTCATCAACAACATCAATTTATTCTCACCATGCGGACGCAATACGAAGCACGACCACATAGTTAAGTAAAAGCCCACCTTAGTTTAGGTGGGTTATTTTTATGCATTAAAATATAAGTATTTAAGAGGACGATAAAAAACAGTAAAGCAACCAACAATTAAGAGATAAATGAGCAATGGATTAGGATGGTAAGGAAGCACAAGACTAGCTATGGTTAGAAAAATTCCAAGTAGAGTTTGATAGCCACCTTCAAACTGGCAAAGCTCTTCCTCCTCAATTAAATGATCATATCGCTCACATAACTCATCTAAACGGATCATCTTATGAGGGACCCAATTTAAAAAAATCATCCCAACTCCAAGCACTATTAAAACCATACCTACTGTAAAGAAAAATAGATGTATCAACCACATAAATAACCTTCCTTTACGATCTAATTTAAAAAAGAATCACCTAATTAAAATGATTACTCATCAATTGAAATGAGATGGTATAACCTATGATTTAATTAGTGATTAAATACCAAGAATCTCACCGTTAAGTGTAAGAAGAATTAGTGTTCTAGTCATTTAAACATTAGATTTTTTCATAAATTTTCAACTAGCGATCACCTTATATAGATTGTCTCGATTTTCAAATACTAATCATTATATAAAACATAATGTTGAGATTAATAGAGATATAAATAACGAAAGATTGTCGAATAAAATAAAAGCTGAATCTCATCGATTCAGCTTTTATTTTATTCAAGTTCAAATGCACCTGTATATAGTTGATAGTATTTTCCACGTTTTTCGATTAGTGATTCATGATTTCCTCGTTCAATAATGCGACCATGTTCAAGAACAATGATGACATCGGCATTTTGAACGGTTGATAGACGATGGGCGATGACAAATACAGTTCGTCCATGCATCAATGCATCCATTCCTCTTTGAACGATGGCTTCTGTTCTTGTATCAATTGAAGAAGTGGCTTCATCTAAAATCATAACAGGTGGGTTAGCGACGGCTGCTCGTGCAATCGAGATTAATTGACGTTGGCCTTGTGATAACCCGCTACCATCTCCAGATAAAACGGTTTGATAGCCGTGTGGAAGCATTTCAATAAATTGATGAGCGTTTGCTAACTTAGCAGCTTCAATACATTCTTCATCTGTGGCATCTAATTTTCCGTAGCGGATGTTTTCAAGAACGGTTCCAGTAAATAAGTTAACATCTTGAAGAACGATTCCTAATGAACGACGAAGATCTTGTTTATTGATTTCATCAATTGGAATTCCATCGTATGTGATTTGACCATTAGCAATATCATAGAAACGGTTAATGAGGTTTGTGATTGTTGTTTTTCCCGCTCCAGTTGATCCAACAAATGCTACTTTTTGCCCTGGTTTAGCGTAAAGGTTAATATCATGTAAAATTCGCTTACCTGGTTCATATTCAAAATCGACATGGTTAAATTCAATATCACCTTGTAACTCAACATACTCAACTTTTCCATTTCCAAGATCACGTTTCCAAGACCAGTGTCCGGTATAATCTTTTGATTCTGTTGAATGTCCATCGTCACTAGTCACATTAACAAGATGAACAGTACCATGATCACTTTCACTATCTTCATCAAGTAAGTCAAAAATACGTTCTGCTCCAGCTAATGCCATAACAATCGAGTTAATTTGTTGTGAAATTTGTGCAATCGGATTAATAAAGTTACGTGATAGTTGTAAGAATGAGGCAATCATCCCAAGTGAAATAACGCCACTTCCAACGATCGAGAAATTAGTAACACCAGAAATGGCAAGAATTCCTCCAAATAAAGCAATTGCCACGTATAATACGTATCCAAGGTTATTCATGATTGGCATTAAAATGTTAACGTATTTATTAGCTGCTGTTGAATTTAAGCATAATTGTTCATTTAAAACATTAAATCTTTCTTTTGCTTTATCTTCATAACAAAAGACTTTCACGACTTTTTGACCATGAATCATTTCTTCAATATACCCATTCACATCACCGAGTGATTTTTGTTGGGCAATAAAAAATTTTCCACTTCGTCCAGCGATTGTTTTAACAATCGTTAAGGCAATCACTAAGAAGACAATAACGACAGCTGTTAACCAAAAGCTTAGCGTTAACATTGAACAAAAAACAGCGGTAACCGTCATAGATGATGAAATTAACTGAGGAATACTTTGAGATAACATTTGACGTAATGTATCCGTATCATTGGTATAATGACTCATTAAATCCCCATGTGTATGAGTATCAAAATACTTAATCGATAACGTTTGCATATGAGCAAACATCTCATCTCGAATTTCTTTTAGCACTTGTTGGGAAATGATAGCCATAAAACGATTATAAAATAATGTAGCTAAGACCCCAATAAGATAAAGGCCGGCCATTAATAAAATAACACGAAATAGACCTGAAAAATTTGGAACGGCTTCTAGTAGTAGGGGAGAGATATAATCGTCAATCAAGACTTGTAAAAATAAAGAAGAGGCAACTCCTGTTAGAGCGCTTGTTACGATACAAGCTAAAACGAATGTAAATTTTAACTTATGTTTAAATAGATAACCTAACAAACGTTTAAATGTTTTTGAATCTTTTTTACTTTGATTTAGTTTCCCAATCGAATTAGATTGTTTCATCAACGTTCCCTCCATTCACTTGCGAATGATATACTTCTTGATAAATTGAACATGTTTCTAATAATTCATCATGAGTTCCAATCGCGTTAATTTCTCCGTCATTCATAACAAGAATTTGATCAGCATCTTGAATAGAGGAGATACGTTGAGCAATAATGATCTTTGTCGTATTGGGAATATCTGAAGCGAATCCTTGACGAATTAAAGCATCTGTCTTCGTATCAACAGCACTTGTTGAATCATCTAAAATTAAGATTTTAGGTTTTTTAAGTAAAGCACGTGCGATACATAGACGTTGTTTTTGACCACCTGATACATTGCTTCCACCTTGTTCGATGTAAGTATCATATCCATCAGGGAAGTTTTGAATGAAATCATCAGCTTGAGCTAATTCACAAGCTCTTTTTAATTCTTCATCTGTTGCTTGTTCATTTCCCCAACGAAGGTTTTCCTTAATCGTTCCTGAGAATAAGATGTTCTTTTGAAGAACCATGGCAACTTGTTGACGAAGTGATTCTAAATCATAGTCACGAACATCTACGCCACCAACCGTTACACGTCCTTTTGTAACATCGTACAGACGTGGAATCAGCTGAACTAGACTTGTTTTAGAAGACCCAGTTCCTCCGATAATTCCAATTGTTTGTCCTGATTTAATGGCTAAATTAATTTGTTTTAGACATTCTTTTTCAGCTGATTGATAGTATTTAAATGAAACATTTTCGAATGTAATTGACCCATCTTTCACTTCATAAATCGGATGAGCACCATTTTTTAGATCGCTTTCTTCATCTAAAACTTCAACAATACGCTCAGCCGATGCACGAGAAATAGTTATCATGACAAAAACCATTGATAACATCATTAAACTCATTAAAATTTGAGTAGCATAAGCGATTAAACTCATTAATTGTCCGGTACTAAGTCCTGAGACAGGATCATTACCTGATGTAATAATTAAACGAGCACCAAACCAAGAAATGAGTAAAGTACAAGAGTACATACAAAATTGCATTAAAGGCATGTTGAAGGCTAAGATTTTTTCAGCTTTTGTAAAGTTTTGATAAATTTGATCCGAAACATTCATGAATTTTTCTTCTTCATATTCTTCACGAATAAAAGATTTAACGACACGAACACCATGTAAATTTTCTTGAATGATACTATTTAATCGGTCATAAATTTTAAAAATTTGTTCAAATATAGGATGTGCCATGATCATAATGATATATAACCCGATTCCAAGAACTGGAACTGCGACTAGAAAAATTAAAGATAATTGGGCATGAATTCTAAAAGCTGCAATCATTGCGAACGTTAACATGATTGGCGCACGAAAGGCCATACGAATAATCATCTGAAAAGCGTTTTGAACATTGGTTACATCTGTCGTTAAACGCGTCACAATACTTGCCGTTGAAAATTTATCTATGTTCGAAAATGAGAAGTTTTGAACATTATAATACATGTCTTTACGAAGATTTTTAGCAAATCCTGATGAGGCAATGGCTGCACTTCGACCTGCTAAAGCTCCTGTTAATAAACTAATAGCAGCAAAGACTAATAACATAACCCCCATTTTTATAACATAATTTAAATTTCCCGCATCGATTCCATAATCGATTAAACTTGCCATTAGGATTGGAATGACAACTTCTAAGAGAACTTCTAAAGAAACGTAGATCGGTGCTAAAATCGAATCTTTTTTATATTCTCGAATCGATTGTGATAAGCGATTAATCATACAAATTCCCCCTATCTTTGATTTAATTTTGATATTTTGTTTGACATCAAACAATTAGGGCATAAAAAACAGATGATTCTTACTTAAAATGATCTAAGATTGTTTCTGATTTTTGCTAAACAATTAAATAAAAAATTAATTTCTTGTTCACTTAAGCCCTTAATTAATTGTTTTTCAAATTGTTGAATATCGTTGAGAATCGTCGCTTCCATTTCTAATGCTAACGGAGTTAACGTTAATTTTTTTAACCTCGCATCGTGAGGGACAGTAGTTCGAGTGAGCATTCCTTTCTTTTCCATTAAAGTAATCACCTTTGAAGCGGTCGAGCGAGTGACTTCAAATATTTCCTCGATATCCTTTTGAAAAATATCTTGGTCTTGATGATGATATAAGTAATCAATAATCCATCCATTTGTGCCGGTTAGTTGATCAGCATATCGAATAGAACTTAGATTATCGACTTGTCTTTTAATTAGATTTCCTACGGAATGTATCTCTTTTCCTACACAATTTGGTTTCATTAACTGGACTCCTCACTAATTATTTGATATCAAACTATATATTCATTATAACCTTTTTCCTTTTTTTGTAAATAATAGTTTTGGGTGATTTGTTGTAAAGTTTTAACTAAATAATCTATGTTTAGAGATTGTTTATTTCTATAAAAATCTTTAGATAAAGAGCGCGATAGCCTTCGTTTTTTATCTTTGAAAAACAATCTCTTGCCATAAAAAAACAACTGATTGAGAACCAGTTGTTTAATGAAAGGGAATTAATGAAAAAAAAGGAGTTAGAAAGTTGCAAGTTTTTCACTTACGATTATGTTATGGAAAATATTTTTAGTTTTAAACAATAAGAGAATCGTTATTTGAACTATTTTTTATTGATTGACTGAATAAAAATTTTCTTCGTTTAGTTATACCTTTTTAAAGATTCACCAGGAGTTAAAAGAATCATGATTGTAACTCATGTTTGATTAATTAGGAGCGTTAAAGAACGTAGCTGCCGTATACTCTTTTCCTTCTAAAATATCATATTGAATCAGTTCAAGAGCGAGTAGCAATTGTTCTTGTTCATCGGTTAGCTCATCAACTCGATTTTGATTCGCATCGAGTTTGAAGTTATTATGTAACACGCTAAATTGATCATATAGATCAAGTAAGAAAAGATAAAATGGCGATAACGGTAAGTTTAGCTCCTTTAAAACGATTGGAGCAATAAAGATAGGACTAATGTCATGAATGTTTTCGATGCTGAAATCTTCTAGATTCGACATGATAAGAAGCGGGGTTTCAAAGAACATTTTTGTACGAGCGGCATCAGTGTCTTTTTCAATATATCCGTGTCGTTCATGAATATCAGATTGAAAATTAATTAAGTGATCACCAAAGAAGATGACAATGGTCGGTTCATCATATTGTTCAATTTTTGTGATAAATTCTTTTAAAGCGACGTCGCTTTGTTTTAAGCCTTCCGCATACGTTTCCATTTCTGTTTCGTGTTCACCTGTTGAATTCACAACTTCAATTGTATTGTCGCCAAATTTTTGATCAAAAATAGCAATATGATTCGCCATGGTTAGGCCATAAGCAAGAAGGGGTTGATCAGAGGCGATCAGTTCATCATAAAGTTCATTAAATACCGATTCATCACTGACATATTTTTCGCTCTCAATATACTCTAGATTTTTCATATTATTAATCGATAAAAAACGTTGGAACCCAATCGCTGGATAGACAACCTTTCGTTTATAAAAAGCTGGATTATTAGGGTGAATGGCAACAGATGAGTAGCCAAAATCGGTCATAAAGGAAATGAAAGATGGGATTTTATCCTTAGTGCTTAAAGCTTGTTGAAATGGAATAGTACCTTCTAATAACAATGAATTAGAAAAGCCCGTTAAATATTCAAACTCAACATTCGCAGTACGGTTTCCTTTAAAAGGTGATAGAAATTGTCCGGATGAGTAGGTTTGCATATACTGACGAAGATTTGAGAGCGGATCTTCACTAAAAGTTAATTGATCAAAAACCAGTGGATCACTTAATGATTCACTCACGATTGTTATAATGTTTGGTAGCTGAGATGACTCTTTAGATTCGTTATAGTCTTTGGCTTTTTTTGTATAGTAATCGACTAAGTCAGTCATATTTTTCTCGTTGTAGTTTTCATTTTTAATCATTAATTCATTTTGAAGATTCGTAATGAATCCAAATAAAAATCCATTTTGTTGATAGTTATTTAATTGATTCCATTTAGTAAAATAAACCGTTTGATTCACCAGCGTTTTAAGTGGTGTTTTTTCGTAATAAAAAATCGATCCTAAATAAATACTAAATAAAGTGAACAAGACAACACGTTGCTTCATGCTTAACTTAAAGCCTTGACGAAAGATGAACGAACTAATGATAAGTAACGTTACCCCGATAAATAGTGCTGTTAAAACAGTTGGAGATAAAAGATCTTTCACGTAACCAATAATATCTGTCAGGTTGGTTATCATCGAGACATCTGATGGATAAATCGGTTCGCCAACAACAAGCATTTTATAAAAGTTAGCAATTGCGACCCCAATCATTAAAAGGGTGGAAACTCCAATGGCTAACACTAAGTGATTGAACAAACAAAAACAAAGAACACTCATACTAAAGATAATGGTTGAAGATAGAAAAATGAGATTGACGTGATGAGTGATCCAAGTCATGGCAACATCAAAATTTGGAAAGAAATAAATCACTTGCATGCCAATCATCGTTAGGGTTGAAGCATATAAAAGGTAAAAAATCATCCGACATGCGTTAGTTTTAGATGACTTAATCGGATGGGTTTTAAATAAGATGACTTCAATCATTGGCATGATTACAAAAAATAAAGCTAACAAATAAGGACGAAGACTAATGTTAGTGAGTGCAGCCCATTTAAAAAGCGTTAAAAATAAAAGTGATAAACTAACGTATAAAATACCATGAATCGATAGATCTTTCTTAAAGATTAGAAAAGGCGCATTAACTTTTAGTTTACACCGCTGAAATAACTTGCTAAACGATAGATAAACCATGCATATGGTTCCGATATAGGCAGGAATTAAAAGAATGAGAAAATCCTTTGAAATTTTCGTTTTAAATGAATACTCTGTGTTACTTGATAAATCTAACGTCTTAATGAGCGTATCATTTTGATAAATCGAGACGCTGCCTGATTTTGATGTTTTTAAAAAAGAGACATTAATTGACTCATTCGTTAAACCACTCAGCGTCAGTGGTGTGCTAGAAGTCGTGCTTAATGTTTCTTGATAACTCCAATCTGATGTCTCACTAAATAATGCTAAATTAATTATTTCATTATTGACACTAATTTCGGAGATTTCAACGGGATGAGTTGAGTCGTTTGAGATTATACTGATGGTATACGGACGAGTTAAAAAGGAAAGAGGTCGTTCAATGGTCAAATTTGTATAACTCAACAGCATGATAGTTAATAAGAAGATGACGAATTGTTCTACCTTAGTAAGTGAAGGACATTCTTTTGTCTTATGTCTTAAAAAAAGATAAAAAGCCATCCAAAGCAATGCCACAATAACGCCTAATGTCAGCGACTGAGTTTGGCTTGTGATCCAAGATAAAATTCCATAGCCAAGTAGTGTGCTAAGGATCATTGAGATTATTTTATTTTTCATAATAAGTTCCTCGCTCATAATAAAAAGTCACATTCATACGAATGAGTTTATTTTCTTATCATCGATAAGATGTCGTAAAACGACTGCGTTTGTAAAATAAATGATCGTTCAACGCAGTCTTAACTGTTTAAATAACAAATAAGTGTGTCTTTTATGTCGAAAAAACTGTGAATTTAGTGTAAAAAATATCATGAGAAGATGAATTTTTTGTATAGATATCATTCAATCTCTTGATAAAAAGTCATTAATTTCTTTAAATAGAGAGATAGACATTTTAATCCTAGTAGCTTGACGGTAAAAAAGAAAACGACAAAAATCGGTCTAAAAGAAATGAAAAAGGAAACAATAAATTCAAGGCCATTTAATCGTCAAGCTCCTTTTGTGTTAAATAAACATGCGATTGTCATGTAATAGGATAAAAAAGAGACAAAGATTTAAATTAATCATCACGACTGCTAGGTCAATTTAAGGAGAGTACTATGCAAAAAATTATTTTGATTAACTTAGTGATTGCTATCGTTTTTTTTCTCTGCTATAGTTATCAGTTTTTATATGTGATAGCCTCATTTTTTAAAACTGAGCCACGCCAAGAGCAAGCAAAGCCCCATCGTTTTGCTGTGTTAATTGCTGCTCGTAATGAAGAGTCAGTGATTAAACATTTAATTGATAGCCTTAATAAACAAACATATGATCAAAATCAACTCACTGTCTTTGTCGTTGCAGATAATTGCACCGATGCAACAGCTAAATGTGCGAAAGAGATGGGAGCTGTTGTTTATGAGCGATTTAATCAAACAAAGGTTGGAAAAGGTTATGCGATGGACTATTTACTAGAAAAAATTGAATGTGATTATGAGCCGTTTGATGGTTATTTTGTTTTTGATGCAGATAATGTCTTGGATCAAAATTATATTTTAGAAATGAATCAGACTTTTTCAAATGGCTATGATATCATCACAAGTTATCGAAATTCAAAAAATTATGGCGATAATTGGATTACTGCCGGTTATGCGTTATGGTTTTTATGGGAATCAGAGTTTTTAAATCGTGGGCGTATGTTGCTTGGTAATAGTTGTGCGGTTTCAGGAACTGGTTTTTTATTTAGCCGTCGAATTATTGAAAAATATGGGGGCTGGAAATTTTTCTTATTAACGGAAGATATTCAGTTTACAATAGATAACGTGTTAACAGGTGAAAAAATTGGTTACTGTCAAAAAGCAATGCTTTATGATGAACAGCCTGTCACGTTTGAGCAATCGTTTAAACAACGTTTAAGATGGGCAAAAGGATTTTTTCAAGTCTTTCATCGCTACGGTTTAGATTTATTTAAAGTAACGTTCGAGCGCCGTAATATGTCGTGTTATGATATGCTCATGGTCATTATGCCTGCCATTATCTTAACCATTGTTACACTTGTTTTTAACGGAAGTGTTCTGTTATTTGGTGGATATAGTGACTATCAAAATAATTTAATTTTGACCATGTTAGGACAAATGATCATGAATATTTACTTAATGTTAGTGATGATTGCCGTGATTACAACGTGGACACAGTGGAAAAATATTCACACGACAAGCTTTAAAAAAATACTGTATATTTTTACGTTCCCATTTTTTATGTTCACCTATATTCCAATTACCATTGTGGCATTCTTTAAAAAGGTAGAGTGGCAACCAATTGAACATAGTCGTGCCAAAACATTAGCAGAAATTAAAGAAGGTTAGATCAATATGTTTACAAAGTTAGGACAATTGTTTTTTGCTCCATTAGATGCCTATGAACCTGCAGGTATGTTTACAATGCCTCACTTCATCGCCTTAGGGATTTGCTTTGTCATTTTATGCTTAGCTTTCTTTATGTCAAGGCGTTTGACGTGGGATCAAGTTCAACGTATGACGCGTTGTTTTGCGATAACAATCACCGTTTTAGAGCTGATTAAAATAGGCTATAACTTTTATTATGGTTATAGCTGGATTGATGCGTGGTTTCCTTTATCGTTTTGTTCTTTATTCATCTACGCCACTTGGTTTAGTGGCTATGGAAAAGGGATGATTAAAGAGATTGGGGATGCTTATATTGTTATTGGATGTCTGCTAGGAGGAGTTGGATTCTTATTGATGCCAACGACTTCATTAATGCGTTATCCTATTTGGCACTTCTTATGTCTTTATAGTTTGCTTTTTCATATGATGATGATATATTTAGGTGTTTTATATATGATTCATCGACGCGTCGTCATTAATAAACGAACATTTCTTTATTTTGGTCTTTATTTTTTAAGTTCGGCGCTCATTTGTATTGTGATGAATACCATGTATGGATCAAATTTAATGATTTTGCGTGAACCATTTAATGTTCCATTTGAGTGGATTAGTCAGCTTCAAGCTAAACATCCAGTTGCTTATACAGTCATGGCTGTCTGTTCTTATTTAGTTGGACCAGGAGTATTTGCATGGTTGATGAGTCGTTTCTTAAATAACAAAAAGTGACCTGAACGATTTTCATTAAGGTCACTTTTTTCATTGATTAAATATGAGGGATTGAAACAAGGCTGGCATTTATGAGAAAGAAATTATGTTATAATAATAAAACTAGCCACAGCTTTTAATTAGAAAAAATCTTAATAAAATAGTAACGTGATTTTTTAACTATGCTACTGATTTCATTAGGTGATCAGTCAGTTTAATTGGCTATTTTAGGGGAATAAACGTGTGTAGTGGTTTAGTTTATGTAGAGTTTATGTTTATTTCATATCATTTAAAGGGATTTAAATGGAGAGATAGACTTTTTAGTGAGGTGTGAAGATGATTCATATTTTAGTGGCAGAAGATGATAAACATGCGAGAAAGCTACTTGAAACAGTTTTAAAACGAGAAGGTTATGAAGTCTTAACTGCACAAGATGGCGAGGAAGTTTTGACTACTTTAGAACGTCATCATGTGGACTTAATTCTTTTAGATATTATGATGCCTAAAATGGATGGATATGAGGTAGCTCGACAGTTAAGAGAGGCTAACTTTAACTTACCGATCTTAATGGTGTCTGCTAAACAATTACCTGAAGATAAGAAAAAAGGATTTATTGTCGGGACGGATGATTACATGACCAAGCCGATTGATGTGGAAGAGATGCTTTTGCGAGTCCGAGCGTTATTACGTCGTTCACAAATCGTGAATGAACGAAAACTAACTATTGGCAGTGTGACACTGGATTATGATTCACTAACGGTGACGCGTGAAGGTGAAAGTCAAACACTTCCGCAAAAAGAATTTTATTTACTTTATAAACTGTTATCTTATCCAGGACGTGTCTTTACTCGAATTCAGCTAATGGATGAAATTTGGGGGCTTCAAACAGAAAGTACGGATACAACGGTGAATGTTCATATTAATCGATTAAGAAAACGATTTTCAACTTATCCTGAGTTCGACCTTATCTCTGTTCGAGGGCTTGGATACAAAGCGGTGAAACATGTATGAAAAAGTTACTTAGTAAGATAGGATTAAGTTTATATTTTGCTTTATGCTTATTCATTATTCATCTCATTACTTTAGCTGTGACATGGACGCTCCTTTATATGGGGATTTCATTTAATTGGATGAGTGAGACGATCCAAGATCAACCCTGTGTGGTGATAGGGATTACACTTGTTTCTTGTATCATTATTGGGTTTATTATTTTTGCGATCGCGAGTCGAAAGGTGATTGCAACGATTTGTCAGTTTATTGAAGCAACGAATCGACTAGCAAGTGGTGATTTTTCAGCTCGATTGAACATTACGCATCCTCCAGAATATAGAGTTTTATCTGATAATTTTAATCATATGGCAGAAGAACTGGCGGGAATCGAAGTATTGAGAACGGATTTTATTAATAATTTTTCTCATGAATTTAAAACACCTATTGTTTCAATTAAAGGATTTGCTGAGATTTTAAAAGATCCAACCCTCTCACAAGAAGAGCGTGATGAATACTTAGATATTGTCATTGAAGAATCAACGAGACTTTCCGCTTTAGCAACTAATGTGTTGACATTATCTAAAGTTGAGGGACAAACCATCTTAACCAATCAGCAGTCATTTAATTTAGGTGAGCAAATTCGACAATGTGTTTTAATGCTTGATTCTAAACTTGAGAAAAAAGAGATTCTTCTTCAGGCAGATATTCAGGATATTCATGTTTTTGCTAATAAAGAAATGCTAAATCAAGTGTGGTTAAACTTATTAGATAATGCAATTAAATTTACCCCAACTCAAGGAATCATTGAAGTGATCGTACAAGAAAAAGAGAGTGACGTGTTAGTCACAATTAGTGATACAGGATGTGGAATCGCCGATCAAGCCCTTCCTAAAATTTTTGATAAATTTTATCAAGAAGATCGCTCACATGCGACGATGGGAAATGGACTGGGACTGTCTATTGTTCATGAAATTATGACGTTACATAAAGGAAATATTAAGTGTATGAGTACAGTTTCTAAAGGAACAACGTTTGTAGTCTCGCTTCCAAAGGAGTAAAAGGAATTTAGCCTATTTAGGTTAAATTCCTTTTTCATTACGTTAACTAGGGATAAATCATCAAAAATCGTTTCATTTATTAAAAAAATAAAATGATAGCGCTAAGAGTTTATGTTTAGTTTATCTTTTATACATATATTAGAATTATCATAGGGAGGAGTGTCAAGTATGATTCAATTATTTAAAAAGTTAAAAGCAATTGAATGGGGTTTATTTGGTGTTAGCTTCATTTTTATTGTGACTCAAGTTTGGTTAGATTTAAAAATACCAGATTATATGAGTGAAATTACTCGACTTGTTCAAACGCCAGGAAGTGAAATGAAGGACATTTTAGTAGCGGGAGGCTGGATGTTACTTTGTGCACTTGGAAGTTTGGCAACTTCAATGGTTGTAGCAGCGATCTCTGCTAAAATTGCGTCAAACCTTTCAGCTCGTTTACGCTTCATTTTATTTGACAAAGTTCAATCATTTTCAATGGAAGAGATTAATAATTTTTCAACGTCAAGTTTAGTGACTCGTTCGACAAATGACGTCAATCAAGTTCAAATGTTCATTGTGATGGGATTACAAATGTTAATCAAGGCTCCTATTTTAGCTGGATGGGCATTAATGAAGATCATGGATAAAAGTTGGCAATGGACACTATCAACGGGAGTGGCTGTCATCGCCTTATTAGTCATCGTTGGAGTTTGTGTGTTAATTGCTCTTCCAAAGTTTAAACGTGTTCAAAAGTTAACAGATAATTTAAATCGAATTGCTCGCGAGAACATCACAGGATTACGTGTCGTTCGTGCTTATAATGCGGAGGACTATCAAGAAGAAAAGTTTGAAATAGCGAATAAAGAATTAACGAGTACTAACTTATTTACGAACTCTGTATTAGCCTTTTTAATGCCAAGTATTAGTTTAATTATGAGTGGATTAAGTTTAGCAATTTATTGGGTAGGAGCTATTGTTATTAATGAAGCTGATCTGCCATCTAAAATGACGCTATTTTCAGATATGATTGTTTTTTCATCTTATGCGATGCAAGTCGTGATGGCGTTCATGATGTTAATTATGATTTTTATGATTTTACCGCGTGCCACTGTTTCAGCGAAACGTATTAACGAAGTTTTAAATACAAAAGTAACGATCGAAAATGGAACAGTCAAAGAATCACCAGCCGGTATATCAGGTGAAATTGAATTTAAGCATGTGAGCTTCAAGTATCCAGATGCGGATGATTGTGTGATTAAAGACATTAGCTTTAAAGCAAACCGTGGGGAAACGATCGCGTTTATCGGTTCAACAGGATGTGGAAAAAGTACACTCGTTAACTTAATTCCTCGTTTTTACGATGTTAGTGAAGGTGAGATTTTACTCAATGGCATTAACGTCAAAGATTATGATCAAAAGGCGTTACGTAATAAAATCGGTTATGTTTCACAAAAAGCTGTCTTATTTGGTGGGACGGTTCAATCAAATGTTTCTTTTGGTGATAACGGGAAGGCATCTGCGGATATTCATCAAGTTATGGACGCGATTGAGATTGCACAGTCCACTGATTTCGTTGAAAAGATGGATGGAAGTTATGAGGCACACGTCGCTCAAGGTGGAACGAATCTTTCAGGTGGACAAAAGCAACGTTTATCGATTGCGCGTGCGATTGCTCGACGTCCAGAGATTTTAATTTTTGATGATTCTTTCTCAGCACTTGATTATAAAACGGATCGTCGATTAAGAAGTGCGCTTAAAAAAGCAACGTTAGGAACAACGTTACTAATTGTCGCTCAGCGAATTGGAACGATTAAAGATGCGGATAAAATTATTGTTTTAGATGAAGGGAAGATTGTTGGGGTAGGATCACATGAAGACTTAATGAAAACATGTGACGTTTATCAAGAGATTGCCTATTCTCAGCTTTCAAAGGAGGAATTAGCGTAATGAATCAAACAAACGAACAAAAAGGGAGTTTAATTAAGCTATTTCATTATTGTAGAAAATATCTTCCACTTATTCTAATCGCCTTAACTGGAGCTTCAATCGGAACGGTTCTAACGTTATTTGGACCCGATAAATTATCAGAAATGACCGATTTAATTACGAGCGGTTTATTTGGAAGTATGGATTTAGAGGCGATTGCTGATATTGGATGGACGTTAGTTATCATTTACGGTGTAAGTTTTATTTTGTCATTAGGTCAAGGCTTAATTATGGCGAATATTACTCAACGTATTTCTAAACAGTTAAGAACAGCGTTATCAGATAAAGTAAACAAGTTACCAATGGCTTATTATAATAACACGACAACAGGTGATATTTTATCGCGTGTGACAAATGATATTGATACGATCGGTCAAACGTTAAATCAAAGTATTGGAATGTTAGTCACGGCGATGTGTTTATTTATCGGTTCATTGATCATGATGTTTAAAACAAATGTCATCATGTCACTCACAGCTATTTTATCGATTTTACTAGGATTCGTTTTAATGATGTTACTTATGAAAACATCTCAAAAATACTTCTTAAGTCAACAAGAATCGTTAGGTGCGATTAATGGTCATGTTGAAGAAGTTTATAGCGGTCATTTTATCGTTAAAGCTTATAACGGTGAAAATCAAATGCGTGAAGCCTTTGAAACCATTAATGAAAACTTACGAGACAGCGCCTATAAAGCTCAGTTTTTATCTGGATTAATGATGCCAATGATGATGTTTATCGGAAACTTAGGTTATGTCGCGGTTTGTATTGTTGGAGCTGTTTTAGCCATGAATGATAAGATCTCATTTGGAGTCATTGTGGCATTTATTATGTATATCCGTTACTTTACTCAACCGCTTGCTCAAATGGCGCAAGCTGCCCAAAGTTTACAATCAGCATCAGCGGCAAGTCATCGAGTGTTTGAATTTTTAGAAGCAGAAGAGATGGAAGATGAATGTCATAAACAACAGAAGTTAACTTCTGCTACAGGAAAAGTGGAGTTCAAAAATGTTCAATTCTCTTATTCAAAAAATGGGAAACCTGTCATTAAAAACTTCTCAACACTTGCTAAACCAGGGCAAAAAATTGCCATTGTTGGTCCAACAGGAGCAGGTAAAACAACGCTTGTTAATTTATTAATGCGATTTAATGAAATTAACGGGGGAGACATTTTAATTGATGATGTTTCGATTCATGATTTAACTCGTGAAAATATCCATGACTTATTCTGTATGGTATTACAAGATACGTGGTTATTTGAAGGAAGCATTAAGGAAAATTTAATTTATAATCAGGAGCATATTACGGATGAACAAGTTCAACAAGCTTGTCAGGCAGTTGGATTACATCACTTCATCGAAACGTTACACGATGGTTATGACACGATTTTAAATGATAAAGTGAATTTATCAGCTGGCCAAAAACAACAGTTAACAATTGCACGTGCGATGTTAAAACAAGCACCGATGTTAATTTTAGATGAGGCGACAAGTTCAGTTGATACACGAACAGAATTATTAATTCAGCAAGCGATGGATCAACTCATGGAAGGACGTACTTCATTTGTTATTGCTCACCGTCTATCAACGATTAAAAATGCTGATGTCATTTTAGTCTTAAAAGATGGAGATATTTTAGAAAGCGGAAATCATGAAGAATTATTAGCTAAAAATGGCTTCTATGCTGAACTTTACAACAGCCAATTCGAACAAGCGGAAGAATAATTTTCAATAACAAAAAAAGCTATCCAAGCGTCACATCGGTGAACAAGGGTAGCTTTTGTGCTAGTGATCACAAAAAAATAGTATGTTATCACGTATATTTTTATTTGTGAGGATCATTCATTACTTTATCCAAGATAAGCAAATGCTTCTTCTTTTTTATAAAGTTTAAGTCCTTTTTCAAAAATTAATAATGACAGTAGAGCACTTAAGGTCGGAACAATGAACCAGACAATGATGGCTGTGAGTAGATTTAATCCGGCGTCAATTGAAGCTAATGGCCCAACTAATCCAACTAAGCCAAATCCCGCTGAAGATGCGGTTCCCATGACATTAAATAGTGCCACAGGTAGAGAGGATAAAGAAGCAGTAAATAAAATGGGAATTAATATGATAGGATAACGAAATAGATTTGGCATCATCGTTTTCATGGCCCCTAATGCAATGGCAAGGGTTACTCCTGATTTATTGACTTTGAGTGAGTGAACCACAAGCACTAATGTTGTGGCTGCAACGCCCATGGCTGCTGAGCCTGCAGAAAGACCATTTAATTGAATAGCTAATCCAATGGCAACGGTTGAGATAGGAGAAATAATTAAGATGGCAAATGAACAGGCAATGAGTAAACTCATCAATATGGGTTGTAACGTCGTAAATGAATTAATGCCATCCCCAATTAATGTAGTGAAGCTTTTAACATACGGAAGTAGATATAAACCGATTAACCCAGAACCGGCTCCAATTAAAATAGGAGATAAGATAATATTAACTGCACCAAATCGATCAGCAACTAACAAAATTAAAAAAATGGCTATTGAAGCTGTTAGCATCGTATTGATGATGTCACCTGTTCCAGCACTCAGATAGACACCTAGTTCAGCGTTATACATGGTTACACCAGATCCCACTAAACATGCTCCTGCAACAACGGCTGTTTGCATCGGATTCAGTTTAAACTGTAGGGCAATTAGCGCACCGATTAATAGTGGAGTAGCTAATTGAAATAGGACAACGGTTTGACTTAATAAGATGACAAAGTTTGTTTGAGGAAAATACTTTAAAATCGATCCTAGTACCGCATTTGGCATCAGACCGATGATAATTCCTAATGCAGTACCAGACAGAACTTTATTGAAAAAGAGTTTTGAAGTTATTTTTGGCTGATTTGACATAAAAATGCCTCCTTTTATTTAGCTTTTAAAAGTTCTTCTTTGGCATGAACTAATTGCGTTAAAAATTGACAATAAGGGGTTGCAATCTGATAGGTTTCTCCTTTTTTACAGACAGCCCCGTTTATATAATCAATTTCAGTTAGACGATGTTTTTGAATTAAATCTTGATACATCGATGGATAATGATGTCCGATTCCGTGAGGATCAAAGGTCGATTTAACATGATTGACAATTTCTTCTTCATCTAAAAGAATTCCCTCGTGCTTAGCGACTAATGCAAATTCATGAATGATCGTACGAATGATTTCATCTGTGACGCTTGTAGATCCAAAACTTGCAATATTAGCATCTAAAATCGTACATGTTCCGTTTAATGTCCCGTTCACACAAGCTTTTCTCCAGATTGAATACATCATATCTTCACTATATTTGCAGTTTAATCCCGCTTCGTTAAACACTTGAACCAGTTCAAGCGCCGCGTCTTGTCCCTTTGGATGAATATTTTGTAATTCAACACTTCCATGACCAAACATGTTGACTTCTCCAGGTCCTGTTAGACCAGCCGTCCACATCGTGTTTCCAAGTAAAATGTTTTCTTTAGCGACATAATTTTTGATCGTATCTTCATGGCCTAATCCATTTAATAAACATAAAACGGTCGTATGTTCAGATAAGATAGAGGTAATGGATTGTAACATCTCATCTAACTGCATCGCTTTTGTAAATAAGATGACCGTATCAATTTCATCATGATAATCTGTTATGTCCTTTGGAAGAAAGGCAGGAATAGGCTCAATGATTGTTTTCCCATCATGAATGGCTTTTAGACCATTATGTTTAATGGCACTGACATGTTCTTCCCATTGATCAATCAAAATCACGTCATTTCCCGCTTGATGTAACATCATTCCAAATCGACTTCCCATCGCACCAGCTCCAGCAATAGCTATTTTCATTTAAATCACTCCTTTATCTCGTCTTTTTACATCATACTAAAGTCAAAAGTAGAAAAGACGTTAACGACATTTCTTTACATTATTCGTGTGCGGTTCATTTAATCAAACAAGATGCTATAGATAGGGAAAGTGGAATCTTAGGTATCAAATATTATAAAACGTATTGTGTCTTTTTTTCAGGTGACATTAAGGATTAATCTTTGAATCACGAAGCAGGGGATGTAAGTAATTATCTATAAATAAAGTATTTAGATTTGAAAGGTGCAGTCTAGATCTCTTATAAGAAACTGTCTTGGTTATTTTGATAAGGAGAAGTGAATAGGTATTTAGATAGAAAGCATAAAGACGAATCATATGTTACATAAGTTTG
>artificially_reared_2__coassemble_488_pt1 | contig 20739 bp, 21 predicted proteins | sample artificially_reared_2__metabat2_low_PE_015 | metagenome-assembled genome bin artificially_reared_2 | reverse complement strand
CTTAACAGATCAAAAAAAAGGCATGGTGAAATTAAAATTGATTTCACGATGCCTTTGAAAATCCCAATGACACTTAACTAAATGACATTGCATTAAAGATAATCTTTAATGTGCTTCTGATTAATAATTAATTCCTGCAGGAACAATATAACTGTGATCGTCTGCTGAACATGGTGTGACAGCGTATGTCATTTGGCAATGTGGACATTGATCTACTAATTTTGTTTTTGTGTATTCTTTCCCACAAGAACAGTTGATAGTTGCTGGTTCTGGCATTGGGCGATCAGCAAAACCTTTCATACGAACTTTATCTGCTACTGCTTGTCCATTTTCGAATTCGCAACCACATTTCATTGAAATCATTTCACTCATGTAGACCATCCTCTCTGAATATTTCTTAAAGTTATTATAACAAAATCATAAATTTAATAATGTGACTTATATCACGTTTTTAATTTTAAAAAGTTAAATTTCTAACTGGAAGATATGAAAAGTATTTTAACGGAAAATATGATAAAATAATGAAAGAATGAAGTAGGGGAGGAATATTAATGATCGATTTACATTGTCATATCTTACCCGGAATTGATGACGGTGCTAAAGATATAGAAGAAACTTTAGAGATGGCACGCATTGCTGTAAGCGAAGGAATTAAGCACATCATTTGTACACCACACTATATTCAGTACAGTGACTATTATAATAAGTCGCAAGTCTTTGATTTAGTGGAGGCAGTCAATAAGAAATTAGCTGAGGAGTCCATTGAGTTAACATTATCTGCTGGTCATGAAGTTTATTTAACACCAGACTTACCAAAACTCGTTCAAGAAGGCGAAGTTAGCACATTAAATAACACGCAATACATTTTAATTGAATTTCCAATGAATGATATCCCTATCTATGCAGAAGATGTGTTTTACGAATTAAAATTGATGGGATTAATACCTATTTTAGCTCATCCTGAACGATATCCAATGATTATTGAAAATCCTAATCTCTTATTAGATTACTTAAAGTTAGGTGTTTTATGTCAGGCTAATGTTGGAAGTATTCGTGGTTTCTTTGGAGAACGTGTTCAAGAAACAGTCATTAAACTAATTGAACATCAAATGATTCATTTCATCGCTACGGATGCTCATACTCCACGTAATCGATCGCCTAAAGTTAAAAAAGCATTCAAAGAGATTGAGAGCATTGACGCCGCTTTAGCTCATGAATTGTTTGTCGAAAATCCACTAAAAGTTTATAAAAATGAACTAATTGAACCTAAAGAGCCGATTGAAATTATTAAGAAAAGCTTTTGGAAATCATTGTTTTCAAAACGAAAAAGATAAAAAGACATAAAAATTTTATGTCTTTTTTTTATCTTCATTTTTTATGTTTAAATAAAAGCGGTGAAATGATAATATGATTATTTACTTTAGTCGGATAAAGCTTAAATAAAGAGTTTAGATATGGATCACGAACAGCTATCTCACGATTCATTTGAGATAGCTTAGAAATAAATTCAGAGGATTCATCTTTAATCTCAAAGTAATAGCGATGGACATTAATTGAGACATCTGGATAAAGTGCATGAACGCCATCATAAATCGCATTTTTATGGTAGGTTAAGTCAGTCGTTACACAATAGCAGGGATCGACAAGTTGAAATTTCATATAGATCCTCCTTAAATCATGATATAAAAAGATATGTATTTCAAAGGTTGAATATGACAATTGATTGATAGGGTGAACGTTTTTTTGAAAATTGAATATCATAGACTAACCATTTTATAAGGTGGTGAAAGCCTTGAATCAAGATGATAAACAAAACCATTTAAATAAACGCCAAAAAACTAATCGTTTGCTAGGAAGTGTTCAAAGTAAGCATCCTAAAGTGTATGGTGCTATCAATCAACTGAGTCGAATAGGAATAACGATTGGAAATAAAATTGACAGTGACCTAAATCTTAGACTGAATCAGCGACATATTTCATCTAAATATAATTTAGATTGTGCAGATCACATTTGTGTTAGAAGATTTAGTCCAACCCCTTATACGCATCATGGATTATATTTAGGGTTTGGATTAGTCATTCATTATGATTTTAGTAGAGTTTCTATTGTAACGTTAGAACAATTTGCGAAGGGACAACCGATCTGTTTGGTAAATAGCGGGGTTGATTATCCTAAAGAAGTGGTAATGGTTCGCGCTTTGAGCCGATTAGGAGAGAAAAATTATCATCTCATCACAAACAACTGTGAACATTTTGTTCGATGGTGTCGAAATGGTCCAGAGATTAACTTATAAACGGAAGAGGACTTATCCTCTTTTTTTTATGACACATAAGGATGAAAAAGCGTCGATCTGGGGATAAGTTATATCTTTTTTTTCGACAAAGCCGTCAAAAATACAAATAAAAATAGACAAAAAATAATCAAGTAAACAACTGTTAGACAAAAATCAGCAAAACAAAATTCAAAAAATGTAAAAAGTAGGGATAAAAATATTTATTTTTTCCACATTATGTTATAATATAGTTATACACATATATGGGGATAAAAAAGATAAGTTTTTTTAAAAACTCTTGTTTTTCTTGGGTAAATTAGGAGTTATTGTTATACACAGACACTAAAATAAAGTGTAGATAATATTGTTTATAAGTTTCAGCTATTGAAAGTTAAAGGGGGATTTAGGTCACATGTCATATACTGTTTGTAATATCGATAAGAATTCTTTTAATTCAGTTATCACCAAAAAAATAAGATTTTATCAATCTCATCAATATGATGTGGCCTATATGTTTCAACGATATAGCTTAAATCCTAATAATTTTGTTGAATGGTTTATTCAAAAAATTAATTTAACAGGAAATGAAGTTGCTTTAGAGTTAGGGTGCTTATCTGAATCATATTGGATTCATGATTTTAAATATATGCCTTTATTTAAAAAACTTTATTTAGTCGATGAGAAGATCGAAAATGTTTTACAAGCTAAAAGAATCTTAAAAAGCTTTTCAAATACTAATATTAGTTTAAATCAATGTGAGACACTAAACATTGAGAATAAAGCGTTAGATTTGGCTTATTCTCATAACATCGATTTAAATTCAAATCATGCATATCATGTTTCGCTTCTATCGGAAATTCTTCGTGTACTAAAAGATGAGGGGACTTTTTATTACACGTATATTACAGAGGATTACTATGCCTCTTTATACAAATTAATTTATGAATATGATCCAAATCCGTTTATTAAAGATCAAATAAACAATTATATAAAAAATAATCAATCAGATACCAAAGAGATGTTAGAAAATACTTTCTCGTATGTGGAGGTAGATGAGTTTCAATCTGTTTGGATGGTTAATAGTGTTGATGATTTAATTGGTTTTATTTTATGCGATGAAGTTTTACGTTCACTAAGATATACTATTTTCCAAGATGGATTATCTTCTTTTAGAAGTTTTTTAAAGATGAAAATTGATCGTTTAGGTGGAATTACCCTTCAAAGGAGGGTATCTGTGATCACTTGCCGAGGAAAAAGAGCGTATAGTTAATACAAGAAATAGAAGTTCAAAATAAATGTTAAAGTGATAGTGATAGCTCTAAATTCAATTTTAAAAAAGGTTGCTGATCGTTTGAATTTAACATTAGTTTTATCATAAGATGAAATGAATAAGTTACTATTTTTAATCACTTAAAATTTTAGATTAAGATGAATAGTATTAATCATCCATCAAAGTTGATATTTTATAGATAACAATCTTTTTCATTTCATTTAAAAAGTTAATCGTACGACAAAAAAGTGAAGATTTTAAGACTATAAGGTGGGACAATGATGACTCATTCAAATTCGATTTAGATTTGGATGAGTTTTTTATACGTATGTTTTTAAATAGAGGAGTTAGGGAAGATGACAAGATTATCTTGTTTTAAAGATTGGATGATTAAAAGGCGTCATTTAATCTTAATTATAACTATAGTTTTACTCGTAATAATCGGGGGGATATCTATTGTTAAACGTTCTGGTTATACACAAGTTTATAAGTATTTATTAAACGCTGAGGTTTCAGTTCTGAATGATGATTTAAAAGGAGCTTTAGTTAGTCTTGAAAAAGCTTATGAACTTAAGCCGATTAACTTATTAGAGAATAAAATAGAAAAAATAAATAAGCTAATTGATTCAAAATCTAGTTTTATCAGAGGCTTACAAGCTGAAGAAGGAGAGAACTTTGAAACAGCTTATTATTATTACGAGCAAGTTGATGAGATTGATGAAGAAAGATATGACATTGCACAACAAAAGTTATTAGCATTAGCGAATCAGGTCGTTGACGAAATTTACGAACAAGCCGAGCAATACTATGATAATCATCTCTATTTAATGATTATTAAAAAATTAGAAAGTGCACTAAAGTATCGGACTCGTATGGAAGAAACTCAGTCTAAAATTAACTATTATCAAGAGATTTTGTATCAGTATTATATTGATAAATCCATTGATGAGGCAAACGAGTACTGTGATGATCCACTATTTTATAATTTATTTACTCAGAGCTTAGATCATGCACTGAGTTATGCGACATCCAGTGAGAAAAAAGAAGCGATCCGTCAATTAAAACAACAATTAGTTCAAACACAGGTTGATTATTATTTAACATTAGCAACTGAAGCTTCTGAGAATGGAGATGTCGAGGTCACGAACCAATACATGAAACAAATTTTAGTCTTGGATCCTAATCATTCGTTCAATCATCCATTACTTAATCAATGATGTGAAGATAAATAAAAAGGACTCTTTTTTAGAGTCCTTTATCACTATTATTTATTTTTGGCTTAGAATGCACCGTTACCACAGCAACAAGCGATGATTGCCAATAAAATAAATAAAACTAAAATGAAACAACAAGAATTACCATAACCATTTCCACACATAAATATTCACCCCACTTAAGTGATTGGTAGATTTACTACCTAGTTTAATTTATGAATTTTTATAAAAATGGTGATTCGTTTGGTATATTTTTTAAAGAAATCATCTTTACAGTAATTTTTCAATTAGAAAGAGCAAACTATGATATAATGATTTTATGAAAAGCGCTTATAATAAAAGTGAAATGGAGATGAAATGATGCGCAAGCCAGTAAGAAAGGCAGTAATTCCTGCTGCAGGATTTGGAACTCGTTTTTTACCTGCAACAAAAGCACAACCGAAAGAGATGTTACCTATTGTTGATAAACCAACGATTCAATATATTGTTGAAGAAGCCGTAGCCTCTGGAATTGAAGAAATTTTAATTGTAACAAGTTCAATGAAGCGTCCAATCGAGGATCATTTTGATAAATCATATGAATTAGAAGATATATTAGAGAAAAAAGGGAAAAATGAGATGTTAGAAATGGTTCAAGGAATTTCTAATTTAGCTCAGATTCACTACATTAGACAAAAAGAAGCTAAAGGATTAGGGCATGCGATCTTATGTGCGAAAACATTTATTAAGGATGAGCCATTTGTTGTTTTATTAGGAGATGATGTCGTGGTGAATGAAAAAAATCCAGCGACTCATCAATTAGTAGAAGCTTATAAAAAAATCGGATGTTCAATCATGGGCGTTCAACGTGTACCTGAAGATGAAGTTTCAAAATACGGAATCGTTCGTCCATCTCAGTCACACACTCCAACAGAAAATGGACGCATGGTTAAATTAACGGGAATGGTTGAAAAACCGACAGTTGAAGAAGCACCATCAAATCTAGCAGTGATGGGACGTTATGTTTTAACGCCAGAGATTTTTGAGATGTTAGAAAATCAAGAACCAGGAGCAGGAGGAGAAATCCAGTTAACAGATGCGATCGATCGCTTAATGGATCGTCAGGCCGTATATGCTTATGATTTTGAAGGACAACGTTACGATGTTGGGGATAAGTTTGGATTTATTAAGGCAACGATTGATTTTGCCTTAAATCGTGAAGACTTAGGTGATCAAGTCCGTCATTATTTATTAGATGAGATAGCACCACGTTTAATCAATGAATTAGAAGATCGTGAAGAACTTAATCAGATCGTAATCGAAGAAAATAGCAAAGAAGTGATAGAAGAAGCTTTTGAAGAAGCAGAAGAATCTGACTTAGAATAAAAGAAGGAGAAATCCTTCTTTTTTCATTGATAAAAGAGTTAGCGCTAACAAAAATTGTCATGTACCTGCATATAATATAGTAAGTCATATGATAGGTGGGGTGATTTATATGAAATTTAATAAGGTTATTTCTAAGTCAGAAGCTCTATTGAAAGATTATTTAGAGACACCTGATTCCAGCATTTTAAATGAATTTAATAAGTTAAGTCATAATATTCATAGTAAAGGATATTTATCAAATATTAAATTTTTATACTTATATCAAATTGTGAAAGTTCATGAAACATTACCGAGCTGGTATGTAATGTTAGCTAATCAAAAAATGAAAGAGTTAGAACATTACTTTAATGCATCATTTGAAAAGATTTTACAGGAGTCTCGTTTAGAGACGAAAGAATTGAATGATTTTTTAAATCAACGAATTGCTTGGATTTATAAAGGGAAATTTAGAGTTTATCCAACAACGCCACTTGATTATTTACCACTGTTATTACGTTTGAAAGTTTATATTTTTTTATATGAGAATGAGGAAGATATGAAAGCCAGATGTCATTTAAGAAACCGGATCGCTGTGACTTTAGCAAAACTCGGTCATTTAGAGTTAGCTAATTTTTATAGTGTCTATAACTGGTTAATGGCACAAGATGTTGCGAATACTCATTTTGCTGAATCAAGTAATTTAAAACATAGTTTACAAAGTCAAAAATATGCCAGTGAGTTAAATAAACAATTAGTAAGAGAAGGACAAGAGGTAAAAGCTGTCACAGAGCTGAGTTATTATTTTACCCAGCTATTAAATCCGAAAAATATGCGATATGATCGTGCAAATGTAGCAACGATTGATTTAATTGAGTTATATTATCCTCAGTATCCACAGTTAGAAGAGTTGAATTTACCATTAAAAACTTATTTAAGAACAAAAGATTCAGCAGAGTTTTGTGAAAAAGTAGCCCAAAAGCGAACGAAGTTTATTCGTCATGTTGCCCAGGTTCCTTATCATTTAAAAGAAATGACATTAACCCCAATGAATCAAGATCAACTAACTATTTATAATTACTTATTACGAATCGTACAATAAACGCATTGACACTCTATTTTTGACATATGTTGTTGAGAAGGGAGTGTTTTTTTATGATCACAATTAATCAGTTAAGAGAATGTTCGATGCGTTATTTAGATTCGCAATCCATTGCGCTCATTTATATGTTAAAAGTTTTAGATGAAGTAATCACTGTGGACGATGAAGTGATTGTTTATCCGAAAAATTTATATTGTCGTGACAAAGAACTGACGTTGTATCTTTTTACGACGAACTATCAACTACTTAAGGTAACATATGATTTAAATGAAGTTCAACTAGTCACTAAAAATCTTCGCCACTTAATTGAAAGTGAGTATAAAGTAGGGGATGAAGGACATCAATTAATTTTAACCTTTGCTGATGAAGAGATCATCTCATTTCATCCGAAAAAAGATACAATCTTGCCCTATGTAAAAGAATTCAACTCACAGTTGCTACTAATTTGCAGATATTTACAAGAACAATCCTCATAAATCAAAAAGTACGAAAATATAAAAGAAAACGAGTTTCTTTTTATTAAGAAAATACATGAGTAAGTAGGGTTCTGTTTAATTTTGAATAACCGTTTAAAGACGTCCTAAAATAAACTTATCAATTTATTTTGTGGAGGTAGAGACAGATGGGAACTTTAAAAGGGACAGAAACACATAAAAATTTAATGAGAGCATTTGCTGGAGAATCACAAGCAAGAAATCGTTATAGCTTTTATGCAAGTATTGCAAGAAAGCAAGGGTATCCGTTAATAGCTGATGCCTTTGAGTACACAGCCAATCAGGAACGTATGCACGGTAAAGTCTTTTTTCAATTTTTAGCGGAAGAGTTTAATGGTGAGGAAATTGAAATTGAGGCATCTTATCCAGTTGATTTATATCAGGAGCAAACGATAAAGAATTTATTAGCTTCTGTTACAGCGGAGAATCATGAACATGAAGAAGTTTATCCCTCGTTTGCTAAAGTGGCAAAAGAAGAAGGGTTTAATCAGGTCGCTTCGACTTTTAGCCTAATTGCCAAAATCGAAGAGACGCATAGTAAACGATTTGCAAAACTAGCAAAAGAACTAGAAGATGAGACGATGTTTAAGAAGGCAACACCCGTCGCTTGGGAATGTCAGGTTTGTGGACATATTCACTATGCAGTAGCGGCACCTACAATTTGTGTTGTTTGTAAACATCCAAAAGGATATTTTTCAGTTAAAGTAGAAGACTAAAACTATAAAAAGCATCGCTTTGGGATGCTTTTTTCTTTATTTACTTCATAAAGAAGTTGAATTATACTATTACTGACGTAAAAACAAACTTGTTATTGATAGGATCATGTTGTCATACGATGACAGCTAATAGTTTCATTTAAGTGTAACAGCTTATTTAGATTGATGAAGATGGATAAAATGAGGGATGATGATGTGGCCAGCTAAAAAGAAAACCTTAATTATGGGGATTTTAAATATTACCCCAGATAGCTTCTCAGACGGAGGAGCTTATCAAAATTTAGATGAAATTATAAAACGTGCCAAACAAATGGTGAAAGACGGAGCTGATATAATTGATGTAGGTGGAGAGTCGACTCGTCCTGGATCAAAAGTGGTTACACTTGAGGAAGAGTTGAATCGAGTCATACCTGTGATCAAACAACTAGTAAAAGAAGTAGACGTTCCTATTTCGATTGATACTTATAAAGCAGAAGTCGCCCGTCAAGCGGTTGAAGCGGGAGCAAGTATTATTAACGATATTGGTGGAGCTAAATTTGATCCAATGATGCCTAAGGTTATGGCTGAAAGTGGAGCCTATGTGATTTTAATGCACAATCGTAAGCCGGATATGAGTCAAACAGACTGCATTACAGCCACTCAAGGTAAGTTAACAGAGTATGTTGATGTAGTTGAAATGGTTAAGCAAGAACTAACAGAGAGTATTGAATTAGTTAAGGAAGCGGGCGTTTCAGATGATAAAATTATCATTGATCCAGGCATTGGTTTTGCTAAAACGATTGATAAAAATATCGAGTTAATGCAGCGAGTCTCAGAACTTCATGAGTTAGGTTATCCGATTTTACTTGGTGTGAGTAAGAAAGGATCAATTGGGCATCTACTAGGTGGACTTGATGTCAATCAACGATTAGAAGGAACAGTCGCTGCTACATGTTTTGCGGTTAGTCAGGAAATTGAAATTGTTCGTGTTCATGATGTATTAGAAAATGCACGCGCAGCAAAAGTCATGCAACAGCTTTTAAATTATGTATAAGCGAGGATAATAAGATGGGAAAAATAATGTTAAATGATATGATTTTTATTACACGTCATGGTGCTTGTCCACACGAGTATGAATTTGATCAAAAATTCAAAGTGGATGTTTGGATGACGACAGACTGTGTACAAAAAGCAGGAGCAGTAGATGAGTTAAACCTAACGATTAACTATGCAGATGCCTATGCTTTAATTGAAGATATTATGTATGGGGAACATGTTGATTTGTTAGAGACATTAGCCTATCGAATTGGTTATAAGTTAATTGAAGTTTATCAAACGGTTGAAGCTGTAGAAGTAGAGGTTCGTAAAATGCAACCTCCAATCACTAACTTTAATGGAACAGCAGCTGTTAGTTTGACTGTTACACGATAGGAGAGATTAAGATGAATAAAGCTTATTTAGGGCTTGGATCTAATTTAGGAGATAAGAAACGTTATTTGTATGATGCTATTCAATATTTAAATCATCACGACCAAATAACAATTATTAAGCTATCTTCATTGTACGAAACGGCTCCGTGGGGATATACAGATCAAGATATATTTATGAATTTAGTGGTTGAAGTTGAAACATCATTGAATTCAATCGAATTATTAGATATTTGTCAAATGATAGAGAACGAACTAGGTAGAGTACGAGAGATTAAATGGGGACCACGTGTGATAGATGTGGATATTTTGCTCTATAATGAAGAGGAAATAAACTCTGATCGTTTAACAGTTCCCCATCCTTATATGATAGAGAGAGATTTTGTTATGATTCCACTTGCTGAGATTAATCCACAGTTAGTGATTAAAGGTAAAACGACTAAAGAATGGGCACAAGTATTTGATGAACAAGCGCTAAAGATCATTTCCAATCAATAAACTTCAAAAAAACACCTCGTTTTATCACTAATGATTCTGTGATGAAACGAGGTGTTTTTTAAAAATAAATCATATCTACAACTGAACGCTCACTTCCATCGGAAGGTGTGTTAATTACTTTTCCCTGAAAGTAAAGTGTCGTTGAACCACCACCATCTAAGTTATAGGCCGTTTTGCATCCTAATTGTAAAAATAATTGCTGAAGTTCTGCTAAAGTCATTCCGTCTGCACCTTCCATTCGTCCTTCTACAACAACAAGGACATAGCGATTATCATCTAGTTGGCCAATGGCCGTTCGAGGATGACGGCTCTTATCATTCAGTTCAGTTGCCTGATAATCACGGACAAGGATTGGACCAAACGTAAATGTTTGCTTGATATCCAAGTTCTTAAATTCTTCTTCTGAGTTCACGGTTGTAAAAGCCAAGTTTCCATCTGATTTTAAAGATAAAATTTCACCTGTATAGGATTTATCAATATTTACGAGCTTTCCGTTTCGAACAACAGTTCCCATTGGAGTATTTGTTTTAGCATAAAAGCCAGAAGCGTTAATCGCTAAAATAGCACCTAGACGATTAGCCATCGATGAAATAGTTTCTCTTTTTCCGTTATACGTATCACTTGCCATGGCTCCTTTTAACGGGTTAGCATCAGAAGAGATTACTTCAGCGATCCAGTAATGTTGATTACTTGTTCTAGTTTCTACGAGTTTAACTTTTAAATCATCTTTAACATAAAAGTGTTGATTAAGTTGTTCATAGTAGTCTTGAATTTCATCTCGTTCTTTTTGAACATTATTTTTAGCTATCTCAAGTTCACTTACTTTAGTGTTTGCCTCTGTTAAAAGTTGTCGATATTTCGTCTCTAGTTCAACCACAGAAAGCGGACGTTCAGCGATATACTGTTCATTTAGCTTGGTTAGTTCATCAAGCTGTTGACTTAAGTTTTGTATATTCGTATTTAGTTGCTGATTTTGCTCTGTTAAAGCAACCAGTTGATCTTCTTTTGAAAGATTTTCATCCTCTAATGTAATTTTTGTTTGTAGTACTTCTTCTAATTGACTTTGCAAGGAATGATTCGCATCAATCAGTGCAGTTTGAGCATGATGTTGCTGTTTAATGGTTTGATTTTGTTGCTCAATTTTTTCATTTAGTAAAGAAATCATTGTTGTTGATTGATGATAGAAATAAACACATCCCCCGATTATAAGTAGGCAAAAGTTAAAGATAATAAAATTAGTCCAAATTTTTCTTTGTTTTATTTGATAACGACCCATCGTTCATCCCTCCATCTGATTTTTTATTATACAATTGATCAAAGACGAAAAAGTTAGATTTACGTCGGCTAAATGATAAAGACCTATTAAAATGAAAGATTGATTAGAAATTGTTATAGATAGTTATTCATCATCGCTGCATTTATTGCTATATTCAACATGAAAAAGAGTTCATTTCTTCTATCAAAACTTATCTGAATTTATATCTAAAATAATGTGGTAAAATTAATAGTTTTGTTCATAATAAGAGAGATACTACAAAAGTTGGTATAATTTAGTTGAATCATAAAAGCTAAATATAGTATAATATTCTCGTTATAAATAAATACTCATTTAATGATGAGGGAGTAGTTAGCATCTTCGATGTGATTAAGTCAACAACCGCGAACTTAGTTTCTGGCTTAGTATTAAATAACGAGACTCATGCATAACATTTTTTGTTATGTAAGATTCTCGTTTTTTTATTTCTTAACCTTTAATCTTAAATGAGTAAAATGAAAGTAGGAGGATAAGCATGGGACATATCACACTCATTTTTGTTGCCATTAGTTTAGCCATGGATGCCTTTACTGTTTCTATTGCAAAAGGCATTAGTTTAAAAGCAGTAAAATCTAAACAAGCGGCTAAAGTAGCTTTATTCTTTGGAGGATTTCAGGCATTAATGCCGTTTATCGGTTGGTTCTGTGGCCAAAGTTTTGAAAAGTATATTACTGCATTTAGTCATTGGATTGCGTTAATTTTATTATGTGGTATTGGTGGAAAGATGCTATATGAATCGTTTCAAGACGATGAGGACGAAAAAGATGAAGATCCTTTAAATACAAAGTCATTAATGATTTTAGCCATTGCAACAAGTATTGATGCTTTAGCTGTGGGTGTGACATTTGCCTTTTTAAAAGTGAATATTTTCTTGGCTATTACTTTAATTGGAATTATTACATTTATTATTAGTTATGTTGGTGTTATTTTAGGAAATAAGGTTGGAAAATATTTTAAGAATTATGCTGAGATTGTCGGTGGAATTGTTTTGATTATTATAGGGATAAGTATTTTTCTACAGCATAACGTTTTAGGTTAATTATGAGTAAAGGATGTGATCTTAGTGAGTTATATTATTTTAGTAATTGGTTTTATTTTACTTATTAAAGGTGCTGATTTGTTTGTCGATGGAGCTTCTTCTATCGCAAAATCATTAAAAATTCCGAGTTTAATTATAGGTTTAACCATTGTAGCATTTGGAACAAGCGCTCCAGAAGCAGCAGTAAGTATTACTGGAGCATTTTCTGGAGCAAATGATATTACGGTTGGTAACGTTGTAGGATCGAATATCTTTAATTTATTGGTGGTAGTAGGAGTAGCTGCCTTTATCTCGCCTTTAAATGTTAAGCGATCAATTATTGCTAAAGAGTTTCCGTTTGCCATTATGGGAGCTTTTGTTTTAATTATCCTAGGTTATGACTCAAAATATCATAACTACCCAGATAACGTGCTAACGCGTGCAGATGGGATTATGCTATTAGTGTTAATGGCTATCTTTATGTATTATTTAATTGAATTAGCCCTAACTTCAAGAAAAAATGGTGTAGAAGAGGAAGAAGAAATTAAAGTTTATTCAATGCCAAAAAGTATTGGTCTTTGTTTAATTGGGATTGTTGGCATCGTACTTGGTGGCGACTGGGTTGTTGATGCTGCGTCTGATATTGCTTTAACTTTTGGAATGAGTCAAAGTATGGTTGGTTTAACGATTGTTGCGGTCGGAACGTCATTACCTGAATTAGTGACATCAATTATGGCAGCACGTAAAGGTGAAAGTGACATTGCTCTTGGGAACGTCATCGGATCAAATATCTTCAATATCTTCTTTGTTTTAGGAATTTCATCATTTATTCATGAAATTACGATTAACACAGCGGTCTTCTTTGATATGTTTATTATGTTAGCAGCATCACTCATTACTTATGGATTTGCCGCTTCAAAACGTAAAATTAATAAACCAGAAGGTGCATTTTTAATACTTTTATATGTTGCTTATATGGCATTTGTTATTTGGAAAGGATAAGAGAGAAATCATCTCTCTTTTTTTATTTCATCGAATCTTTTATAGAGAAGTTCGGGGCGATAGGATGATTTATTGATAAGAAGTAATGATACACAAGTCAAAGAGATAGAAATGAATCATGTTTACCCAAATTAAAATATTACCGAGGCAATATCTTTATGATGTAGATGATCGCTTAACTTGAAGTTTTAAAGGGTATAAGGTATAATGATGATTTGAGATTTGATGTCGAAATAAGTTTAATTCATATATAGTTTAATCAGCTAAAATGCTTATCTTAATTCTAGTCTGTTCTAATATTAGGATGATTCTGAAAATATGAAATAGATTTCGCCTATAATAGATAAGTTCGTAGCAGATGATGACATGGTTAAAAACTTTGATTTATCACTTTATTGGTGATTGGTACTTGATTCAGTCGTCCTCTCATACGGGATGACACTAATTAGGTAGTATATTGAGATAAAGGCAGAGGTTGTTTTATATATAGGTGAACATTAAAAGGAAAGTGGTGAAACGATGAGCTTTAAAATTCGTGAGATTGAGATTGATAATCCTGTTGTTTTAGCGCCAATGGCTGGTGTTTGTAATGCAGCCTTCCGAACAATTGTTAAGGAAATGGGAACAGGATTAATTTATGCTGAAATGGTTAGTGATAAAGCAGTTGTATATCAAAACAAAAAAACATTAGATATGCTTTATGTTGATCCAGCTGAACGTCCATTATCAATGCAAATTTTTGGTGCTGATAAAGAAACATTTATTGAGGCTGCAAAGTATGTAGATGCGAACTGTGATTGTGATATTATTGATATTAATATGGGATGTCCGGTTCCAAAAGTAACGAAAAATGAAGCGGGAGCTCGTTTATTATTAGAGCCAGATAAGATTTATGACATTGTTGCAAGTGTTGTAGATGTTTGTAAAAAACCTGTTACTGTTAAAATGCGTACGGGTTGGGACAAAGAGCATATTTATGTAGTAGAAAATGCACTTAAAGTTGAGCAAGCAGGCGCAAGCGCTATTGCAGTTCACGGGCGTACTCGTTCCCAAATGTATGAAGGTAAAGCGGATTGGGGCATTATTAAAGATGTTAAAGACGCTATTAAAACTATTCCTGTCATTGGAAATGGAGATATCACTTCACCTGAATTTGCGAAAAAGGTTTTAGAAGAATCAGGTGTCGATGGAATTATGATTGGTCGTGCTGCTTTAGGTAATCCGTGGTTAATGAAACAAATCGTTCATTATTTAAAAACAGATGAGTTAATTGGTGAACCGACAGCAGAAGAAAAATTACGATTAGCAGTTGATCATATGGATCGTTTAATCGATTTAAAATGTGAAAAAGTTGCCTTACTAGAGATGCGATCACATATGGCTTGGTACATCAAAGGATTAGAGGGAGCAACTCATGTTAAGCGTATGATAACGACAGTAAAAACACGTGAAGAAATGATGGATATTATTAATCGTTATCAAGCTTATTTAAATGGAGATAAGTCAGCACGTTTAGTGATGGAATAATAAAAAGGAGCGTTAAGCTCCTTTTTATTATGAATTAAAATGTTACTTCTGTTAGATAAGCATAAATGAGTTTCATTGTATTTTTACATCCTTCAATATGTGTGCGTTCCACCCCATGTGATGCATGAACACCAGGGCCAATTAAGGCAGCCTTAATATCATGCCCAGCACGAAGAGCAGCAGAAGCATCTGAACTATAAAATGGATAAATATCAACGGCATAGTTTAGTTTGTGTTTTTTAGCTAAATTAATTAATTCAGAAGTCATGTCATAATCATATGGACTCATTGAATCTTTGGCACAGATTGAAACATCAAATTCAGTACACGATAAATCTTTACCAATACAACCCATATCGATGGCAATCATACGATCAATGTGACATGGAAGATGTGCTGATCCATGACCGACTTCTTCGTAAGTTGAAATAATGAATTTTACGTTATGATGAGGTTTTTGATTTTGCTCTAGTAAGTATTTAAAAACAGTAAAGATAATAGAAACACTGATTTTATCATCAATATGACGAGATTTAATAAATCCATTTTCCGTGATGGTTGTTTTAGGATCAATAGAAATAAAATCGCCATTTTGAATCCCAAGTGCTAAGACATCTTCTTTACTATGAATAATTTCATCTAATCGAATCACTAGTTCGTCTTCTGTTTGGCCTTTTTGACGGCAATCAGGATAAACATGTGAAGAGGGTGAGACACTTAAAATCGTTCCCGTATATGCTTTTTGATCACGCGTATGAACACAACAATATTCCCCTTGTAATGTTGGCATTTGGTTTCCACCGACCGTTGTGATATTGATCGATCCATCGCTATTAATTGAACGAACCATTAATCCAAGTGTATCGACGTGTGCAGATAGAGCTAATGTTTTGCTAGTATCGATCCCTTCAATCTCAACAATCAGATTTCCTTTGTTCGTTTTGGTACTTTTCAAACCTAAATCATCTGCGTATGCTTTTACTTTTTCAATCACTTGATGTGTATAGCCACTTGGGCTTGGTGTCGTTAAAATATCTTTTGCTAATTCATAAAAATATGATTCATTAAATAACATAAAAATCCCCTTTTCCATTTTGATTTTCTTAATAGCTACATCGATTTCACTATTAAAAGTATTATACTATAATATGGAAGAATTACACTAGGTAAGCAAAGAAAAGACAAAGGAAAGATGAAGTGAACTAGCGATAATTTACACGCTTTCTTATCTCATGTATAATGAAAAAGTAGTTAATGATTAATCTAAAAGTGGATCTGATGAGGAATGGAAAGGAAGAAGTAAAAAATGTTTAATATTTTTTTAAGACGTATCATGGCCTTTTTAGTAGATATGATGATCTTAATTTTAATTTTCTTTGGAAATTTCATGTTTATGGTCGCATCACTCAATTTAGAGATTGGAAATTCAATGAATTTAGTTGAAATGATCATGATGTTAGCTTTACAGTTATTTTATGTAATCATTTATTTTATTTATATTCCAATTAAATGGCCAGGACAAACGATAGGGAAAAAACTTTTAAAAATTAAAGAGGTAACACAAGATGGAAAAGAGTTAACCATTAAACAATATTTTCAGCGTGACTTTTTATTAAAATTCTTACTGTCATCGATGACGTCAGGTTTTGCTGTGTTATTCAATCTCATTTTATTAACGTATCAGTTAATTCGTAAACAAGAGTTAAAGGCATTACAAGATATGATTGTCAAAACGAAAGTCGTCCTCACTAAATAAAGATAAATAATTTCGTGATGATTCTCACCTTGATATTATTACTCATTACAATTAACATTAATTTTTCATAATTGATGATTTTAAAAGCTCGTAAAAAAATAAACGAGCTTTTTTATGTCATTTTGTCTGAGATAGGGTCGATTTGTGATGTAAAATAAGATCTGTTTTATGAAAAATAAATTAATAATTTTCATTTCTTTTAAAAAATATCCAATTTTTGTAGATAATTTGTGTAAATGACATTGACATTTTCATAAAATGAATTTATAGTTAAGTAGTAAATTTAATCTTTTCTCTCGTATATCATCGGAAATATGGTCCGAAAGTCTCTACCTACTCACCGTAAATGAGTAGACTACGGGTGGCAATATGATGTAAGCAGGCCAGGGCTTACATCGTTTATTGATGCCAATGTAGGGACTTTCAGTATGATGGACTGAAAGTCCCTTTTTGTTTAGATGATTGTGAGGGTGATGAGAAGGCCATTTTATCTAACTATTTGGAGTAGGAATTTAGATAGATCATCATCTTTTCAATCGTTTGAACAAACGTGAGAGAGGAATGAATAATTAGGAGGAGTCATCTATATGAATAAATTCTTCAAACTAGAAGAGCGAGGTACAACGGTTTCAAAAGAACTTATCGCAGGATTAACAACCTTTTTATCAATGGCGTATATTATTTTTGTTAATCCGGATACACTTGGAGTAGCAGGAATGGACACAGGGGCAGTATTCACCGCTACTATTTTAGCTGCAGCAATTGGAACATTAATTATGGGGTTATATGCAAACTTTCCAGTCGCTTTAGCACCAGGGATGGGGATGAATGCGTTCTTTGCATACACTGTTGTTTTAGTTATGGGGTATAGCTGGCAACAAGCGTTAGCTGGAATCTTTATTTCCGGAATTTTATTCATTCTTTTATCAATTACAGGATTACGTGAGTTAATTATTAACAGTATTCCATCTGTATTAAAACATGCGGTAGGAACAGGAATTGGATTTTTTATTGCTTTTATTGGATTCCAAAATGCTGGAATTATTGTGAATAATGATGCAACATTAGTTGCAGTTGGAGATTTTACTGATCCAAATGTACTAGTCGCACTTATTGGTTTAGTTATTACGTTAATTTTATTAGTTCGAAAAACACCGGCTGCGATTTTTATTGGAATGATAGCGACAGCAGTTGTTGGAATGTTTTTAGGTGTTGTTAGTTTACCAGAAAGTATTTTCGCACCAATTCCATCTTTAAAACCAACGTTTGGAGCATTATTTGAAGCATTACCAACTGTTTTCACAGCTAAAATGATTCCAGTTATTTTCTCTTTCTTATTTGTTGATTTCTTTGATACGGCTGGAACATTAATGGCTGTTGGTTCTCGAGCAGGACTTGTTGATGATAAAGGTCACTTAGTTGATGGAGATCGTGCTTTATTAGCAGACTCAACAGCGACAGTTATTGGTTCAGTATTAGGAACATCTTCAACAACTTCTTTTGTTGAGTCTTTAACTGGAGTTGAAGCTGGAGGACGTACAGGATTAGCATCAGTATTTACAGCTGTATGTTTCTTATTCATGTTATTCTGTTCAGGATTATTATCAGTTGTGACATCAGCAGTGACAGCGCCAGCTTTAATTACTGTTGGAATCTTAATGGCATCTTCTTTAGGAGACATTGAGTGGAAGAATTTAGAGACTTCAATTCCAGCCTTTATTACGATTATCATGATGGTATTAGGATATTCAATCGCAGAAGGTATTGCAGCAGGATTCTTGCTATATGCAATTATGATGGTTGCAGCACGTCGCCATAAAGAAGTTCATCCAGTCATGTGGTTCTTAGCCGTTATCTTCTTAGCTCATTTCTTATTTCTTTAATTTTGTAGTTTAAAGCTAATCGTTTCGTTCAGTATTTAAATAATATCTGAAATGATTATCGTGTCATAATTAGTTTGAAAAATGAACATTTTGTCATAATATTAATGACAAACGTTCATTTTTTAATATATAATCGCTATAAGGGAAATTTTAGTAGATTCCTATAATTTCTTGTTGCAAAAGTCATACTAGTAAAAAGAGGTGAAAGACATGCATCACGATCAAGTTATTGTTCTTGACTTTGGAAGTCAGTACAATCAATTAATCGCACGACGTATTCGTGAATTTGGAGTGTACAGCGAATTAAAATCGCATAAGTTAAAGGCCGAAGAAATCAAAAAAATGTCTAATGTAAAAGGAATTATCTTCAGTGGAAGCCCAAATAGTGTTACACAAGAAGGGGCATTTACCGTAGATCCTGAAATTTTTAATTTAGGATTACCGATCCTAGGAATCTGCTATGGGATGCAATTAACAACTCATATGCATGGTGGAACAGTTGAGCGTGCAGAGCAACGTGAATATGGAAAAGCTGAAATTAAAATTAAAAATAATAGTAAGTTATTCGAAGGAACACCAGAAGAACAAGTCGTATGGATGAGTCATGGATATCATGTAACAAAATTACCTGAAGGATTTGTTGTAGATGCAAGTAGTGAATCTTGCCCAGTTGCGGCAGCATCTTGTGAAGAACGTAATATCTATTTAGTTCAATTCCATCCTGAAGTCCAACACTCAGTACATGGTACAGAATTATTACGTAACTTTATCTTCAACGTATGTCAAGCTGAGGCGAACTGGTCAATGAAAAACTTCATTGAAGATCAAGTAGAAAAAATCCGTGCACAAGTAGGAAACGATAACGTATTATGTGCGTTAAGTGGAGGAGTCGATTCATCAGTTGTTGCTGCTTTAATTCACCGTGCCATTGGAGATCAATTAACATGTATGTTCGTTGATCATGGATTACTTCGTAAAGGAGAAGCAGAAAGTGTTGTTGAAACTTTTGATGGAAAATTCAATATGAACTTCATCAAAATTGATGCACAAGAACGCTTCTTAAGTAAATTAAAAGGAGTTTCTGATCCAGAACAAAAACGTAAAATTATCGGAAATGAATTCGTTTACTGCTTTGATGAAGAATCATGTAAATTAAAAGATATGAAGTTCTTAGCACAAGGAACACTTTATACAGATATTATTGAGTCTGGAACTGATACAGCTCAAACCATTAAATCTCACCATAACGTAGGGGGATTACCAGAAGATATGGAGTTCGAATTAATCGAGCCATTAAATACATTATTCAAAGACGAAGTTCGTCAGTTAGGATTAGAACTTGGATTACCTGAAGAAATCGTCTTCCGTCAACCATTCCCAGGACCAGGACTTGGAATTCGTGTACTTGGTGAAGTCACAGAAGAAAAATTACACATTGTTCGTGAATCTGATTTCATCTTACGTGAAGAAATTAAAAAAGCTGGACTTGAGCGTGATGTATGGCAATACTTCACTGCATTACCAAACATCAAATCAGTAGGGGTTATGGGAGATGAGCGTACGTATGATTACACAGTCGTTGTTCGTGCTGTAACGTCTATCGATGGAATGACTTCTGATTGGGCACGTATCCCATTTGAAGTATTAGAAAAAATTTCAGTTCGCATCGTCAATGAAGTTCCACACGTTAATCGCGTTGTGTATGATATTACATCAAAACCGCCTGCAACTATCGAGTGGGAATAGTAAATAAAAAGATCTTAGTCGATTTATGACTAAGATTTTTTATTTAAGATAGATTTTTTTAAAAAACAAAGGATAACATATGATGAAATATAAAATGTCATTAGTTTTTCTTGAGTTCATTTTTGTGATTAGTCATTTTCTGTTTTTAAGAAGCACTTGTTCTCATGAAAAAGTGATAT
>artificially_reared_2__coassemble_483_pt1 | contig 20956 bp, 18 predicted proteins | sample artificially_reared_2__metabat2_low_PE_015 | metagenome-assembled genome bin artificially_reared_2 | reverse complement strand
TTTTTTATGGCATATTTAATAGCTTCTTCAGAAAGATTTTGAAACTCATTTAAAGATAATTGAGCGTAATATTCTATTTTATTTACAAAGAAATCTATATCCTCAATTGAATGACTAAATCCTACGCTATTTTTTTCTAAATCTATCCAAGGTGTTTGATCACTTAATAAGCATAGACAACCTGCCGATAATGCCTCTTGAATAACATGCCCATAGTTCTCCCCTAATGTTGGAAATAAAAAAACATGATGCTTTTTTAACGTTTTTACTACTTCTTCAGAGTCAATATTACCATTATATTGCCAGTGAATATTAACAGGAAGTTCTTTTAATTGTTGTAAACATTTATTCCAATACTCTTCATCATGAATTGGACCATAAATAGTAAATTTAATTTTAGTGCTTACCTTTTGAAGAATTCTTATTGCTCCTATTAAATTCTTTTTCGGAGCAATCCTAGAGATCCACACAATATCTAATTCACCTGGAGTTTTATTTTTATTTATTTTTCTTTCTTCAACGCTACGCGGTAAATCTTCGGCAATAAAAAAATTCCCATGACACTTAATTTGTTGCTTAATTTCCTCTACCTCAATTGAAGATGTAGCAGACCAATAAATAGATTTAAACATTCCCAACATATTAAATACAGTAGTAAATAGCTTCTTCTTCTTATACTTTAAATGAAATTCCATAGGAGAAAACAACCCCATAGCAGCAATTACAACGGGCTTTTTTATTAAATTTAATCTTTTTAAAAATAAAGTATTGATTGCATAGTCATTAAAACAACCGCATAAATAAATCAAATCTGCGCATTTTGATAATGTTAAAATAACTTTTAGTGTAAATCCCTTAGGTGGTACATAGTAAACTTTTGCATTACCAACTTTATTCCACTCATTTATCTTTATATCGGGATATGATTCAGTATCACCATGATCCCTATCACAAGTTAATATATAAAAGTTATATTCTTCGCCTAAATAATCTACCAAATTTTTTATAGAACGTACTGGTCCACCATCCTTATAACCAGGAAGATATCTTCCCATTATAATTAAAATATTTCGCTTTTGACCATTCATATTTCATTTCTCCCATAATTCTATTTCAAATCTCCTTGTGATTCTAATGTAATCTTATACTTTTCGCATTCATAAATTTTAGCATCTACTAAAAAACGATACCAATACGCTTGGAGAAAATGATAGATTCTTCCTTCCTGTCCATCTAGAAAGCCTATACGAATATAGTATCTATAAATAAAATATAGATGCGCTCTAAGAAACTTTGGAAGTTTATAGTATCCATTATTTTTTATAAATCTTTTTTTAGATGCTTGCCCTTTATTAACATCACTTTTAACTAATTCATCATTTTCACTTGGATGAATTACTTTCTGTTGATAATCTAAGACTTCACGATTAGAATACCAATTGTGCTTATGGGTCCACCATTCTAAATCTTTTATATTATTATCGATCATGTCGTTATCAAAAATAATTGTTTTTCCTTCAGATAAAATCATATGTTCATCCATGATCTTTTGTTCACATACCCCATATCCTGTTCTAAAAATTCGTAATAAGAGTTCAGGATATTTTCCACCATGTTTGATCCATCTCCCCATAAAGTAAACTCGTCTTTTTAAAACTATACCTTTAATAGGGTCTGTAATATTAGATAGCTTTTCTTCTATCTCCTGTACTAATTCCGGAGTCAATTCCTCGTCAGCATCCATTCTCATTGTCCACTTTGTATTGATATCAGTATTTTTTAATCCCCAATTCATTTGAGTTGCATGATCGGTAAATTTATTTTCATAAAAGTCTAAATTTATTACTTTTCCTAATTCTTCACATAACTCTTTTGTTCCATCTGTACTATAGCTATCTACAATAACAAATCTTTTAACAATTCCTTGAAATGATTCAATACATTTTCTTAAATTATTTTCCTCATTTTTAGTAAGAATAATGACGGTTAAGTCTACCATAACTTCCTCCTACTTTAGATACTTAATAATTTTTGCTGGATTCCCTGCAATAACAACATTTTCGGGAAACTTACCACTAACAACACTACCAGCACCTACTATTGATCCATTTCCAATTTGCGTCCCTTTTAGAATAATGGAATCACATCCGATAAAGCAATTTTCTCCAATGATTACTTCTTTACTTCTAATCATACGCTTATCATCAATGTTTCGTGCTTCAACTTCAATTGGATGAAAATCATTATCTAAAACTTTTGTATTTCCACCAATGAGTGTGTTATTTCCAATACTAATTTCTTTACGGGCATAAATAGTTGCTCCAGAAATCCCGACATTATTTCCAATTTTAATTTTTGCTTCCTTAGTTCTAGTAACAATAATTGTTCGATGATTCAGCCCAATTAAATTTGAAAGAAAACCACTCTTAATTGAGCAGTTTTCTCCAATTGTTAATTGCGATCCTTTTTTCTTAAAAATAACTGGAATTCCGTACAAATTTAGGTTCTTTCCAAATTGAACTTTATTAAACTTCATAAATAATTTAAAATAATTACTTTTAAACATATTTATTACCTCTTAGTAATTTTCTAAAAACCAATCATAGGCTAGTTTGATTCCTTCATTTAAAGATACTTTATGTTTCCAACCTAATCCATGCAATTTATCAACAACTGTTAACTTACGTGGTGTTCCATCAGGCATACTCGTATTGAAGACTAATTCTCCATCAAATCCCACAACTTCTTTTACTGTTTCAGCTAACTGGCGAATTGAAACTTCTTCACCTGTTCCAATATTAACATGTTGTTCTCCATCGTAGTTTTCCATTAAAAAAATACATGCATCGGCCATATCATCGACATAAATGAATTCACGTAATGGTGTTCCTGTTCCCCACACTTCGACGGTTGGTTGATTGTTAACTTTTGCTTCGTGGAATTTACGAATTAAAGCTGGTAAAACGTGTGATGATTGCAAGTCAAAGTTATCATTTGGTCCATAAAGGTTAGTTGGCATACAGCTAATGAAGTTATCACCATATTGACGTTTGAAGAATTTACACATTTCAAGTCCCGCAATTTTAGCAATCGCATACGCTTCATTTGTTTCTTCTAAAGCTCCTGTTAATAAGTACTCTTCTTTAATTGGTTGTGGTGCTAACTTTGGATAAATACATGTACTTCCTAAGAATAATAATTTCTTAACTCCATGATCATGCGCCGCTTTAATGACGTTATTTTGAATCATTAAGTTATCGTAAATAAACTCGGCTGGATATGTATTATTGGCATGAATTCCACCGACACGTGCCGCTGCTAAAATCACATACTCTGGTTTTTCTTCTTCAAAGAATTTATTAACATCTGATTGAATTGTTAAATCTAATTCTTTTGAAGTACGTCCAATCACATTTGTATAACCTTTTGCTTCTAAGTTACGAACTAAGGCTGATCCCACTAATCCACGATGTCCAGCAATATAAATCTTACTATTCTTTTCCATAATCATCCTCCATACCATAAATTCCAGCCTATTAGAGGCTGGAATATTTTTTCTATTTTGATTTAAAATTAGTTTTCAAATTTCGAACGGTATTCTCCACCATTTTTTAAGTTTTCTAAATCAGATTGCACCATTTCTTTAACTAAGTCCATGAATGAATAGCTTGGTTTCCATCCAAGTTCTGTACGAGCTTTTGTGCTATCTCCCCATAATAATTCAACTTCTGCCGGACGGAAGTAACGAGGATCAACTTCAACTAACACTTTACCAGTAGCTTTATCGATTCCTTTTTCATTAACACCTTCACCTTGCCACTCGATTTCATATCCTAATTCAGCAAAGGCTAATTCTACAAATTCACGTACTGTATGTGTTTCGTTCATTGATAAGACATAATCTTGTGGTGTATCTTGTTGAAGCATTCTCCACATACCTTCAACGTAATCTTTAGCATGTCCCCAGTCACGTTTCGCGTCTAAGTTCCCTAGGTATAATTTATCTTGTTGTCCTAAATGAATCGCTGCTGCTGCACGTGTAATTTTACGTGTTACGAAAGTTTCTCCACGACGTGGTGATTCATGATTGAATAAGATCCCATTACATGCAAAGATATCATAAGATTCACGGTAGTTTACTGTAATCCAGTAAGAGTATAATTTAGCTACTCCATACGGACTTTTTGGATAAAATGGTGTTTTTTCACTTTGTGGTGCTGTATCAGGTAATCCTCCAAATAACTCTGAAGTTGATGCTTGATAGAACTTTGTTTTAATTCCAGTTTCACGGATCGCATCTAAAATGCGTAATGTTGAAACCCCTGTTGCTTCAGCCGTATATTCTGGTGAGTTGAAAGATACACCAACGTGAGATTGTGCCCCTAAGTTATAAATTTCATCGGGTTGGATTTTTTCTAATAGTCGGTTTAAGTTTGATGTATCTGTTAAATCTCCATAATGTAAAAATAGTCGTACATTTTCTCCATGAGGATCTTGATATAAATGATCAATACGTTTTGTATTAAAGGTTGATGCACGACGAATAATTCCGTGAACCTCATATCCTTTTTCTAATAATAATTCTGCTAAGTATGATCCATCTTGTCCTGTAATTCCTGTAATTAATGCTTTTTTCATCTTTAAATCTCTCCTATTTATTTCATAAGTTATTGATTAACTTGTTAATCACGTTAATGACTTTAATGTCTCTGCATATTTATTTACTGAAATTTCTTTTTTCAAGTGCTTATCTAAATATGCACGTCCTCTTATTCCAATCCGAGCCATTTCTTGTTTTTGTTGTAATAATGACTCGATTGCTCTTTTTATTTCATCATAATCTTGTGGTTCAACTGTTAATCCACACTGACTATTGGTAATTAACAACTCAGCTTCGCTACCTTTTTCAAGAACACCTAAGATAGCTTTTCCTGTCGCCATCACGCCATAAATTTTGCTCGGAACAGAAACTCCTTTAATTCCCTTTTGATTCGTCACTAAGTGAACATCTGCAGCATTTAAAGAATAAATTAAATCCTCTTTTTTCTGATATGGAATAAAGGTTACATTTGATAATTGATTTTGAATACTATATTCTTCAATCTGATTTTTAACTGTACCATCACCGACAAAAGCAAAAACAATATCCTCATGATGTTTGAATTCGCCAATCACTTTAATAATGTTTTCTAAGTCATAATAAAGTCCTATGTTTCCTGAATACATGATGACAAACTTATCTTGTAATTCATATTGCTCTTTGAATTGTTGGACACGTTCATGTTCAGATTCTAATGGATAAATTTCTTCTTCATTAATCCAATTATTAATGACCATATTACTTGGAACTTTTTTACCCTTGAATCGTCGTTCAAGAGTTTGTTGCATATCACGTCCAACAATAATCACACAATCTGAACATTTACAACTAAATTTATCAATAGCTTTTGCTAGTTTAATAATGATTGGGCTTTTTGAAAAACCAACAACTTCTACTTGCTCAGGATTAAAGTCTTGAATGTTATAAACATATTTAGCACCCTTGATTATTTTTCCAATTAACCCCAAAACTCCTCCTAAAATTGGAGGTTGTGAAATAGAATAAACAAGATCCTGTTTCCCAACTTTAAACGTTGCTAAAATTGAATTGATAAAGTAGCTAATGATATTTTTAATCCTACTTAATTTATTTTTTTTATCAAACTCTGGTACTCGAACACGAACAATTTTAACTCCATTATGTTCTTCAAAATAAAACTTCTGTTTTTTATAGTGTTCGTCAATTTTTCCCGTATAGCTAGGGACTACACATATCACTGTAATATCAAAATCATTAATTAATCCTTCACAGAGTTCAGCTAAAATTTGTCCCGTTGATGCTACATCAGGATAATAATAATGAGCATACACTAATATTTTCTTCTTCATTTTTGACACACTCACTCTTATGCAATACTCGTACGAAGCTCACTAATACGTCCGACATTATCTTTTTTCATCACCATGACTACTTCATCGGTTTCAACTAAAATTAAATCTTCAACTCCACAAAGTACCATTGGTTTTGTTTTAGAGACAATAATATTTCCTCGACTACTTAGTGCCTTAACCTCTCCATCAAGAATATTATTGTGTTCATCTGTTTCACGATAACGTTCAAGTGATAACCAACTTCCGATATCATCCCACCCAAATGAACTTGGAATGACACAAATTTCTTCGGCCTTCTCCATAATTCCATAGTCCACTGAAATACTTTCAACTTTTGGATAAAGTTCAAATAATTTTTGTTCAAACTCAGCCGAAGAGCTATTTGCAATTTCAGTTAAAAACTCATATGTAGATGATAAATGCTGTTTAGTTAAAGAAAGGATATTCTGAGTTTTCCAAATAAACATTCCACCATTCCATAAATAACAACCTTCATCCATATATTTTTTAGCATTTTGAAGATCTGGTTTTTCAACAAATTTTTCAACTTTACGAACACTTAAATCATAAATTGAGTTTAATTCATTCTCATATTTAATGTATCCATATCCAACTTCAGGACGTGTGACTTCCATCCCTAACGTGACAATTGACTTTTGATTCATTTCAACATATAAATCAGCAGCTTGTAAAGTTGTACGGAATAATTCCTCATTTTCAATTAAATGATCGGATGGTAAAACAGCTAACGTAGAATTTGGATATTTTTTATCAATTAACATCGCTGATAAAGCAATACAAGGCGCTGTATTCATTCCCATCGGTTCAATAATAATATTTTCTGCTGGCAATTCAACTAAATGTTCATTAACTAATGATCGATATTTCTGATCAGTAACAACGAAAATTCGCTCCATTGGAATGATTTCTTTTAGTCGATTCACTGTCATTTGAATCATGGATTCTTTTCCAACTAAATTTAAAAATTGTTTAGGATTTTCTTCTGTTGATAAAGGCCAAAATCGCGTTCCTTTACCTCCAGCCATAATTAATGCACAAAGCATTTTCTTCACACCCTTTACTTATAACTCTCTCTTATTAGTCACGATTGAATAAATCACGTGTATAGACTTTTTCTTCAACATCTTGTAACTCTTTTGATAAACGATTTGACACAATGACATTGCTCATTGATTTGAATTCTTCTAAATCACGAATGACTTTTGAATTATAGAATGTATCTTCCTTTAAGACCGGCTCATAAACAACAACATCGATTCCTTTCCCTTTTAGACGCTTCATAATTCCTTGAATTGATGAAGCACGGAAGTTATCTGAATCAGTTTTCATCGTTAAACGATAAATCCCAACAACTTTTGGATTTTTCTTCATAATCATATCAGCAATGTGATCTTTACGAGTACGATTCGCTTCAACAATCGCTTCAATGATATTGTTTGGAACATCCGCATAATTGGCACGAAGTTGCTTTGTGTCTTTGGGTAAGCAATATCCTCCATATCCAAATGACGGGTTATTATAGTGAGTTCCAATGCGCGGATCAAGTCCTACCCCTTCAATGATTTGCTTTGTATCAAGTCCTCGAATTTCAGCATATGTATCTAACTCATTAAAATAAGCGACACGTAGCGCTAAATATGTATTTGAAAATAACTTCACGGCTTCTGCTTCCGTTGAGTTTGTAAATAAGACAGGAATATCTTCTTTGATAGCCCCTTGTACTAAAAGATTAGCAAACACGCGCGCACGTTCTGATTGTTCTCCTACAATAATGCGTGATGGATATAAATTATCATATAAAGCACGTCCTTCACGTAAAAACTCAGGTGAAAAGATAATGTTATCTGTCTCAAACATTGCACGTACTTTTTGTGTATACCCAACTGGTACGGTTGATTTAATGACCATCACCGCTTCTGGGTTAATCGATAACACATTTGCAATGACTGCTTCTACTGATCGAGTGTTAAAATAATTCAATTCAGGATCATAATTCGTAGGTGTTGAAATAATGACATAATCGGCATCTTTATACGCAGTAAAAACATCTGTTGTTGCCACTAAATTTAACTCTTTTGTTGCTAAATATTCTTCAATTTCCGTATCCACAATTGGAGATTTTTTTTCGTTAATCATATCCACTTTTTCTTGAATAATATCTAAAGCAATCACTTCATTGTGTTGAGCAAGTAATATCGCATTTGACAATCCAACATACCCTGTTCCTGCAACTGTAATTTTCATTTTTTCACCCCTATTTAACTTGCATTCTCATCCCCCAGCATAGCCGGGATGGTTAATAAAATTAGTTTTAGATCAAGCCATAAATTTCTCGTTTTAATATATTTAATATCAAGATCTACCCATTCATCAAAGCCAATATTATTGCGTCCACTCACTTGCCAGATACAAGTAAGCCCTGGCTTTACTAATAAGCGTTGTATTTGATAAGGTGTATATTGCTCAACTTCTCGTGGAAGTGCCGGTCTTGGCCCTACTAAACTCATATCACCTTTTAAAACATTAAAAAGCTGTGGAAGTTCATCAAGACTTGTCTTTCGTATAAACTTTCCGACTTTTGTAATACGAGGATCATCTTTTATTTTAAAAGCTGGTCCACTTTGTTCATTCAAATGCATAATTTCTTCAATTCGTTCTTCGGCATCGACATACATGCTACGAAACTTATACATCTTAAATGTTTTTGGATATTCACCATTTCTAACTTGCGAAAAAAGAATGGGTCCTTTTGGATCCTCTAACTTAACTAAAATAGAAACGACCAACATAATCGGAGCTGTCAAGATAATCCCAATACTAGCACCCACGATATCCATTAAACGTTTGATGAATAAATAACTCAGATGATTTTTTACTAACTCTTCTTTCTGCCTTATGAGCTCGTTCTCCTCACATCGATTCATCCCTATTTCACCTCGCTTTAAAATAAAAAAGGTTAATCAGTTACCGATGAGTATCGTTACATGATTAACCTAAAAATAATTTATATTTAATCCCAAATTGAAACTATCATAATATTACTTTTAAAGTATTATCTAACTCTACCCTAATCTCTTTTTTAATAGATAAATAACATCCCCATCTTATTTATCTATTTTTTGTTTTTAAAAATCTTCTCTTCTTTTTCGACTGAAGTGCATCCTGTTCATAGCTGTAATATGAATAACCATAGTAACCTTTTTTCGAGACTGGAATCATGGTCATGACTACGCCTAAAACATTCGCATTAACAGCCTCAAGCGACTTCATCGCATGTTTTCCATTTTCAATCTCTGTACGTCCTGAAGCTACCACAAAGATAATCCCATCAACAAATGTTGATAATATAGCAGCATCCGTTACTACATTCACAGGAGGGGCATCGAATAAAACGATATCATAGTGTTCTTCTAACACTTGAATTAATTCTTGCATCTTCTGTGAACCTAACAATTCAGATGGATTAGGCGGGATAGGCCCTGACGTGATAATGTGAACATCTGACTCTGAAATACGAATCACCTGTTTCAAATCTTTTTGCCCAGCCAATACATTCGTTAATCCTTCATTTTGTTCTATCCCATAAGTCTTATGAACACAAGGTCTTCTTAAATCAGAATCAACGATAATGACTCGATTTCCAGCTTGTGCAAAGGTCTCGGCTAAGTTTGAGATTGTCGTCGTCTTTCCTTCCGATGGACCCGCACTTGTCACAGCGATTGTTTTAACTTTTTTATCAACGCTTGAAAATTGAATATTCGTACGAAGTGTTCGATAAGCTTCAGCAATAGGCGATTTACGATTCGTGTGTGCAATCAAATTAATACTCATCCCTCATCCTCCTATAATGTTTCAACGTCTGGGATTGCGCCTAGAATCGGTAATCCTAAATGACGTTCAATATCGCTTGGTGTTTTATACGTACGATCTAAAAATTCTAAAACAAAAACTAACCCAACACTGATCATGATTCCCAAAACACCTGCAATGGCAATGTTCATCATTTTATTAGGTGAAACTGGATGTTGTGGAACTTTAGCGATATCGATTGTTGATACACTATCAATTTCCATCATCTCGTGAATTTCTTCTTGAAACACTTCCGCCTCCGTATTTGCAATTAACGCGGCTAACTGTGGATCATCATCTGTAACCGTAATCTTTAAAATCTCAGTTTCTCCGACCTGTGAAACCGAAATCTTTGAGTTTAACTCATTTGCTGATAACTCTAAATCTAGCTTATCAATCACGCGATCTGCGACACGTTCACTTTTTACAATTTCTGAATACGTCGCTACTAATTTCTGACTCATCTGTAACTCCGTATAATTCATTAAACTGTTTTGCTCTTGTTTGTAACTAACGATCATCGTTGTTGACGCTGAGTACTGTGGGATTAGTACAAAGAAACTAACAACTGCAGATACAATCAGTGCTAAACTTGTCAAACTAACAATCAGTAGCCATCGTTTTTTTAACATGGCAAAAATCTCACGAAGATCAATTTCGTATTCTGTTTGCTCCATATTCAACTCCCTTTCTCATACCCAAAATTCGTTATAACCAAAGTTATAACACTCATCTCCTGAGCTCAATCTATTTAATTATACATACTATTTTTATACAATTCTACCTATTTTAACATTTTTTGAAAATAAATACTTTTTTCTATTTTTTTCGACATTGATAATTGTTGTATATACAGTTTAATCCAATTATGATATAATTTTTATATCTTTTGAAAAGAGAGAAGGAGTTAGAAAGTTATGAGAAAACCTGTACGTAAAGCCGTGATTCCAGCTGCCGGATTTGGAACACGATTCTTACCAGCAACCAAATCACAACCTAAAGAAATGTTACCAATCGTTGATAAACCAACGATTCAATATATCATCGAAGAAGCCATTGCTTCAGGAATTGAAGAAATCTTAATCGTGACAAGTTCAACGAAACGTTCAATCGAGGATCACTTCGATAAATCTTATGAACTTGAAGACACACTTGCGAAAAAAGGAAAACACGACATGCTTGAAATGGTTCAAAACATTTCAAATATGGCACAAATTCACTATATTCGTCAAAAAGAGGCAAAAGGTTTAGGTCATGCGATTTTATGTGCCAAAACATTCATCGGAAATGAACCATTTGCTGTCTTACTTGGAGATGACATCGTGGTGAATGATGAAAATCCAGCAACTGGGCAATTAATTAAAGCTTATGAGAAAAATGGCTGCTCAATCATGGGTGTTCAAACTGTCGCAGACGAAGACGTTTCTAAATACGGAATTATGAAACCTTCAAAATCACATCAACCAGAAGGACGTATGGTTAAACTTTCTGGAATGGTTGAAAAACCAAAACAAGAAGAAGCACCATCAAACTTAGCTGTGATGGGACGCTACGTCTTAACACCAGAAATCTTTGAAATGTTAGAAACTCAAGAAGCAGGTGCTGGTGGGGAAATCCAGTTAACAGATGCGATCGACCGTTTAATGGATCGCCAAGCCGTTTATGCCTACGACTTTGAAGGACAACGCTATGACGTTGGAGATAAATTCGGATTCATCAAAGCAACCATCGATTTCTCATTAAACCGTTCTGATTTAAAAGGCCAAGTTGAATCTTACTTAAAAGAATTAATCAGTACCTTAGGATAGTAAAAATTATTAGTGTTATAAGGTAGATAGTATTGATAGTACCTCTACTTAATTTTTATTAAGGGGGTACTTTTCTTATGCGATGAAAACGTATCCTCTCTGTTTACTTTAACTAAAACTTTAGATTACTAATCGTTATTTGTTAATCTATTCTAATTGTTAACAGATAAGTTTTTCTGATACTACATCCTTTAGCAACTAGGAGGATTTATATTTTCATCAAAAATAAATTAATCATGATATAATTTAAAAGAAAATAAATTGGGATAAAGACAATAGGAGTAGATATATGTCAGATTTAATCTTTTTAAATCCTATCTTTCATGAAAAAATTTGGGGAGGAACTCGTTTAAAAACTATTTTTAACTATGAGATTCCTAGTGAAAAAACAGGAGAATGTTGGGCTATTTCTGGGCATCAAAACGGAGACTGTGAAATTATGAATGGTCCTTTTCAGGGAAAAACATTATCTTACTTATGGAAAAATCATCGAGAATTATTTGGAAATGTCAAACATAATTGCTTTCCACTACTCACTAAAATACTAGATGCCTCTGATCATTTAAGCGTTCAAGTTCATCCAGACGACAAATATGGTTTAAAGCATGCAGGGGAGCTTGGAAAAACAGAATGCTGGTATATCCTTGATGCGGATGCAGATACTGAACTAATCTTTGGGCATCACGCTAAGACAAAAGAAGAGTTTATTAATCTCATTGAGTCAAATAATTGGAATCAATTACTTCGTAAAATAAAAATTAAAAAAGGTGACTTCTTCTACGTTCCTGCTGGAACGATTCATGGACTAAAAAAAGGAACACTTGTACTAGAAATTCAACAATCATCGGATACAACCTATCGACTATATGACTATAACCGTCCTGGTAATGATGGCTTACCTCGTCCACTTCATCTAAATCAGTCTATTGAGGTGTCAACTATTCCTCATAAACAACCATCATCAACTTATTCCATTGAAAACTTTGCTAACTGTACTATAACAACTTTTATTAACTGTAATCACTTTAAAGTTAGCAAATGGGAGATTAATGGAACTTATACAACATCACATGATCAGCCATTCACACTTTTTAGTGTATTAGATGGAAAAGGATTAATCAATGGGTATTCTATTTCAAAAGGACAGCACTTCATTGTTTTATCAACCGTAAGAAAGATTAAAATCCAAGGTCATTTGCAACTTATCCTTGCTACTATTTAAAAACTAGTCGTTACAGTTAAGAGATGTTATCAACGTGATAACGTCTTTTTTTATACGACAGATTGTAATATTAAGTGCGACACATAAAAAAGACATCACCTCTAGTTCTTGTTACAACCTGATTGATTGAAGAAACTAGATTTGATGCCTTTGTCTTAGTTTAATAAACTTCCCTTATTTGTTAAAAATATAAATTAATAATTAAAATGGTAAATACTATTGATATGATTTTATTATGCAAATAAACTACTATTTTTTAGACTACTTATAATTTACTAAATACCAATCATAGGCTAGTTGAATCCCCTCTTTTAATGAGATTTGATGTTTCCATCCTAATGAATGTAATTTATCAACAGTCGTTAATTTACGAGGTGTTCCATCTGGCATATTCGTATTGAAGACTAACTCACCTTCATATCCAACCACTTCTTTGATGGTCTCGGCTAGTTCACGAATTGAAACTTCTTCACCTGTTCCAATATTGACATGTTGTTCACCATTGTAGTTTTCCATTAAGAAGATACAAGCATCTGCCATATCATCCACGTAAATAAACTCACGTAATGGAGTTCCAGTTCCCCAAACTTCAACCGTTGGTTGATTATTCACTTTTGCCTCATGGAACTTACGAATTAATGCCGGTAAAACGTGTGATGATTGAAGATCGAAATTATCATTTGGTCCATATAAGTTTGTCGGCATACAGCTAATAAAGTTATCTCCATATTGACGTTTGAAGAATTTACACATTTCAAGTCCTGCAATTTTAGCAACCGCATACGCTTCATTCGTTTCTTCTAACGCTCCTGTTAGTAGATACTCTTCCTTAATGGGTTGTGGCGCCATTTTAGGATAAATACAAGTGCTTCCTAAGAATAATAGTTTTTTAACTCCATGATCATGTGCTGCTTTAATGACATTATTTTGAATCATTAAATTATCATAAATAAAGTCAGCCGGATAAGTGTTATTCGCATGAATTCCACCAACACGTGCTGCTGCTAAAATCACATACTCTGGTTTTTCTTCTTCAAAAAAGACTTGAACATCCTGTTGATTTCGCAAATCTAATTCTTTAGACGTACGTTTTAAAATGTTTGTATATCCTTTAGATTCTAAATGACGGACTAAGGCAGATCCCACTAGTCCACGATGACCTGCGATATAAATCTTACTATCCTTTTTCATACGATATCCTCCCTATCACAAATTCCAGCCAAATAGGCTGGAATTATTTTTTCCTTCTTACTCTTTCAATTAGCTTTCGAATTTCGAACGATATTCTCCACCATTTTTTAAATTTTCTAAATCCGATTGAACCATTTCTTTGACTAAGTCCATGAATGAATAGCTTGGTTTCCACCCAAGTTCTGTACGAGCTTTTGTACTATCTCCCCATAATAGTTCAACTTCGGCTGGACGGAAGTAACGAGGATCAACTTCAACTAATACTTTACCAGTATTTTTGTCAATTCCTTTTTCGTCTACTCCTTCACCTTGCCACTCAATCTCATATCCTAATTCAGCAAAGGCTAATTCAACGAATTCTCGTACGGTGTGTGTTTCATTCATCGATAAAACATAATCTTGTGGTGTGTCTTGTTGAAGCATACGCCACATACCTTCCACATAATCTTTCGCATGTACCCAGTCACGTTTCGCATCTAAATTTCCTAAATATAATTTATCTTGTTGTCCTAAATGAATCGCTGCCGCGGCACGCGTGATTTTACGTGTGACGAATGTTTCTCCACGACGAGGTGACTCATGGTTAAATAAAATTCCATTACATGCGAAGATATCATAAGATTCGCGATAATTAACTGTAATCCAGTAAGAGTATAGTTTAGCCACCCCATATGGGCTCTTTGGATAGAATGGCGTTTTTTCACTTTGTGGTGCTGTTTCCGGTAATCCTCCAAATAACTCACTGGTTGAAGCTTGATAGAACTTTGTTTTAATTCCTGTTTCACGAATCGCATCTAAAATACGTAATGTAGAAACTCCTGTTGCTTCTGCTGTGTATTCAGGTGAGTTAAAAGAGACACCTACGTGAGACTGTGCTCCTAAGTTATAGATTTCATCCGGTTGAATTTTTTCAAGTAAACGATTTAAGTTTGATGTGTCCGTTAAATCCCCATAATGTAAAAATAAACGAACATTTTCCTCGTGAGGATCTTGGTATAAATGATCAATACGTTTTGTATTGAAAGTTGAGGCACGACGAATAATTCCGTGAACTTCATATCCTTTTTCAAGTAATAATTCTGCTAAATATGATCCATCTTGACCTGTAATTCCTGTAATTAATGCTTTTTTCATCTCTCTACACTCCTATATCTTATTTTAAACCTCTTAACCTGTTAAGCAAGGTGACGACGCAGTTCGCCAATCTTTCCGACATCCTCTTTTTTCATGACCATAGTCACTTCATCTGTTTCCACTAAAATTAAATTTTCAACACCACACAATACCATCGGTTTTGTTTTAGAGACAATAATATTTCCTTGACTATTTAAAGCAGTAATTGGACCGTCTAAAATATTGTTTTGTTCATCACTTTCACGATAGCGCTCAAGTGATAGCCAACTTCCGATATCATCCCAACCAAATGAGCTTGGGATGACACAAATGTGTTCAGCTCTCTCCATAATTCCATAGTCTACTGATATACTTTGAACCCGAGGATATAATTGATACAATACTTCATTAAACAACTCACTTGGACTTTGAACAATTTTGTCCAATAAATCATATGTTGGTTTTAAGTATTTTTTTGTTAGGGAAATAATTGTGTCTGTTTTCCAAATGAACATTCCCCCATTCCACAAATAACAACCTTCTTCCATGTACTTTTTCGCTGTTTCAAGATCGGGCTTTTCGACAAACTGCTCTACTTGGCGAATACTTAAACGATTAATAAAGCTCAGTTCCTTTTCATACTTAATATAGCCATATCCTACCTCAGGACGAGTCACTTCCATTCCTAATGTTACAATCGATTTTGGATTAGAATCTATATAAGAATGTGCAACAAGTAATGTCTTTTGAAAACTAACTTCATCAACAATTAAGTGATCAGCTGGTAAAACAGCTAATGTTGAATTAGGGTATTTTTTATGAATTAACATGGCCGATAATGCAATACATGGCGCAGTATTCATTCCAACGGGTTCTACAATAATATTTTCTTCTGGTAAATCTTTTAAGTGTTCGCTCACTAATTGTTGATATTTTTGATCAGTTACAACGAAAATTCGTTCCATTGGAATAATTGGTTTCAAACGATTGACCGTCATTTGAATCATCGATTCTTTTCCAACTAACTTTAAAAATTGCTTCGGATTTTCTTCCGTTGATAAAGGCCAAAATCTTGTCCCTTTTCCACCGGCTATAATTAATGCACATAACACAGTTACTCACCCCTATTTAAACCATCATCACCATAAATATACTAAAAATATTCCTTTTAGTTATTTAAAATAATGTAATTACTCATCTATTTTTTAAATAACGAACAAATAATATTAATTACTTTTTGTTGTTGAGTTTTTGTCATTTTTGTATCACTCGGTAAGCAAATCCCTCGATTAAAGTAATCTTCTGAAACACTGATATCTTCACTTACAGTATAAAAAGGATACTGCTTAAAGATTGGTTGTAAATGCATTGGTTTCCAAACTGGACGTGATTCTATATTATATTCTTCAAGCTTTTCAATAATCTCAATTGGTTTAACTGCTGACTCTTCACGTAATGTCATGACTGATAACCAGTAATTTGAATTCCCATACTCACAAATATTCATCATTTCAATCTCATGTATGTCTTTAAATGCATCTTTATATAAGTTATAAATTTCTTTTTTCTTTGTAATACGATCATTTAATACTTTTAATTGCCCACGCCCAATTCCAGCCACGATATTAGACATTCGGTAGTTATAACCAATTTCTTTATGTTCGTAGTGGCGCATGGCTTCACGTGATTGAGTCGCCCAAAATGTTGCTTTTTTCGTATATCCTTCTTGATTAGAAACCATCATTCCACCACCTGATGTTGTAATGATCTTATTTCCATTAAATGAATAAATTCCAATATCCCCAATTGTCCCACTCATTCGTCCTTTATAAGTAGCTCCGAGAGACTCTGCAGCATCTTCTAAAATTGGAACATTATATTTTTGACAAACTTCTAAGATTGGATACATGTCAGCACTTTGCCCATATAAGTTAACGACAACTACTGCTTTCGGAAGTTGATGCTTCTTCTCTGCTTCTTCAAAGGCAAGTTTCAATGCTTTTGGACACATATTCCATGTCTTAGCATCACTATCAATAAACACAGGTGTTGCCCCTAAATATAATATTGGATTACACGAAGCTGAAAAAGTTAAACTTGAACAAAAGACAACGTCACCTTCAGTCACCCCTAATGCTTTTAATCCTAAATGGATTGCTGCCGTTCCACTTGATAAAGCAGAAGCACTTTTAACACCGACATAATCTGCTAACTCTTGCTCAAATTTATTCACATTTGGTCCAAGTGGGGCAATCCAGTTTGAATCAAATGCTTGTTGAATATAAGACAACTCATCTCCACCCATATGTGGAGATGATAAATAAATACGTTCATTCATAAAAACACCCTCTACCCATCCAATCTAAACTTTTTTTATTACTTTGGCAGGAGAGCCAACTGCTAAGATCTGTGAAGAAATTGGACGAATGACTGTTGATCCAGCTCCAATCACACACGATTCACCGACACTCATTCCTTGAATAATAGTAGCATTCGCCCCAATATGTGTCTTTTTCCCTACCTTTACTGTTCCACATAAAATGGCACCCGGTGAAATATGAACATAATCGTCAATCATATTATCATGCTCAATCACGGATGCTGAGTTTAAAATAACATGTCGTCCAATTTGAGTATTCCCATTAATAACAACACGAGGCATTACAACTGTTCCAGCTCCAATATTAACGTTACTCCCAACAATTGCTGTTGGATGGATAGCTGTAAAGAACGATAACGCTGAAAACTCACGTTCAATCATCTCACGCACTAAATTATTACCGATGGCAATAATAAAGGAAACATTCTCTTCATGAAATGCCATAGCTGAGGAAATAGGCCCCAAAACAGGATAACCCATCCACTCCAATTTATCAGAATCATCTAAAAAACCTTTAATTTTAATTGCTGCACCTAATTGAATTTGTGCTTGCAAAATATCAACAATGACAGCCGCATGTCCGCCTGCCCCAAATAAAATAATCTCTGTCATACCTAATTCATCCCATTAAATTTTTCAACGGTCACATTACCTTCTTGGTTAATATCGGCCTGTGCTAAAACTTTAGCAACCGTTCTCCATAAAATCTTTAAATCTAACCATAAACTAAAGTGATTAACGTAATAAACATCTAATTCAAACTTTTTAGTCCATGAAATATTATTGCGTCCATTTACTTGAGCATAGCCTGTAATACCTGGACGAACATCATGACGCTTCATTTGTTCTTCTGAATATAAAGGTAAATATTCAACAAGTAAAGGGCGTGGCCCAACTAAGCTCATGTTTCCTTTTAGTACATTAATAAGCTCCGGTAATTCATCTAAACTCGTACGACGTAAAAATTGCCCAAAAGGTGTTAGTCGTTCAGTATCTGGTAATGGTTCTCCATTTTCATCATACGCATCTTTCATCGTTCGAAACTTGATCATTTTAAACACTTTTCCATTTAACCCCACACGTGGTTGGCAGAAAAAGATCGGTGACCCTAACTTAAATCGAACTAAACTTGCAACGATTAATAAAACTGGAGAAAATAAAATTAAAGCAAATAATGCAATAATAAACTCTAGCACACGTTTAATCTTTTGTTGCATCTCTTCTCCTCCTTATCCAACTTTATGATGGCTCTTCTTCACGATGCGGGACAATCTTTGATTGACATCGTGGCTTTCCTCCACTGCTAGAGTGATCTTTTCTTTATCTAAATGATGACTTGGCTCCTCATATGTTAGAACTACTTCCTTTAATTTAAGCTTTAAGTCTGTAATACTCTTTGTTGTAGCAACGTAAACTAACTCTTCAATTTTAGACTTAATCTCTTCAAACTCAAACTTTCCTGGTTGGCCAATGAAGATTTTTTCATGTCTTGTTTTTTGTAATCCTTCTTCTTCCATTAACAACTCTTCATATAATTTCTCACCAGGACGTAATCCTGTGATTTTAATTGGAATATCGACATTTGGCTCATATCCAGATAAGCGAATTAAATTTACTGCAAGATCATAAATACGAACAGGTTTTCCCATATCTAAGACAAAAATCTCACCGCCCTGAGCGAATCCTCCTGCTTGTAATACAAGCTGTGCCGCTTCTGGAATTGTCATGAAATAACGTGTAATCTCTTTATGCGTTAATGTGACCGGTCCACCTTGTGCAATTTGCCGCTTAAATAACGGAACAACTGATCCATTTGATCCTAAAACATTTCCAAAACGAACAGCTACAAATTCAGTTTGACTTTGAGCATTAATCGATTGAATAATCATTTCACATAAACGTTTTGTCGCTCCCATCACATTCGTTGGATTAACTGCTTTATCTGTTGAAATTAATACAAATCGTTTGACACTATACTCACTGGCTAACTCCGCACAATTAAGTGTCCCCACTACGTTATTTTTAATGGCCTCTGACGGACTAGCCTCCATAAGTGGAACATGTTTATGAGCAGCCGCATGAAAAACAACATTTGGTCGATATGTTTTAAAAATTTCTTTTAATCGATCATAATCACGAACTGAGGCAATTAACGTTTTTAGATTTAAAAATGGATATTGACTTAATAACTCATTTTGTAAATCATACGCATTGTTTTCATAAATATCGACCACGATTAACTTACGTGGATTAAACTTGACAATCTGTCGACAAAGCTCTGATCCGATTGAACCTCCCCCACCTGTGACCATCACAACTTGATTCTCTAAATAATCACTAATTCCATGATGATCAAGTTTAATTGTTTCACGTGCCAATAACTCCTCTACTTGAACTTCATGAATCATATGGACACTAAATTTTCGATCAATTAACTCAAATAACCCAGGCATCGTCTTTACAGTCACATCATATTTTTGCATGGATAAAAAAATAAACTTTAACAACTTTGGATCAATAGAGCTAATTGCAACAATAACTTCATCAACACTATATTTTTCTACAATCTTCTCTATATCTTGGCGTGTTCCCATTACTGGTCGATTGGCAATCGTACTACCGACTTTCTCTTTATTATCATCGATAAATCCAATAACTTTTTTTCCAAGGTGAGGATTTCGTTGATATTCATTCATGACTAAACGACCCGCTGCACCGGCACCATAAATTAAAACAGAACTATAATCATCTATTCCTTGATTTAAATGAGAAAAAATAATACTTCGTCTAAACAATCGCCACTCAATTCGAACTCCATTACATAATAACATCGCCAAAATACCGGCTAATAATGTTACTAACAACGGAACACGCTGTGGTAATATAGCAGAAATCAATAAATTAATAATCGTTCCACAAATAAATGAAATAATTCCAAAAATGAAATCTTCAATCCCTGCTAACGTCCAAATGCTTTGATATTGTTTCATTGTCCATTGACAACCAATCAATACAAGAACCGATAATAAAAGGGCTAGCTTAATTTCATTCATAATTACAAAAACGGAACTAAACGCCATCCCTTCTATATAATATCTAAATACAATTGCTAAAAAATAAGAAACAGCAATTAAAACCGTATCTGTTGCAATTAAAATTAATCGCTTTGATTCACGCTTCTTAAATACGGGCATATTTAAAATATATTCTCCCACTTACTACGCCTCCCAAAATTTACAACTAACTTGAAAAATAAACCTAATGGCTAATACTAATCAAATAAAAATTTATTTACCCATACTCTCTTTTTATCATGAATACCTCACCTACAAGTTCTCTCATTTATCATCGACATTAACTTTTTCGTTATAAAAGCTATTCATTCTCTCTTTTATTGATGCAAAAAAGAGTAAAATACAAAATAAGACTGACGATATGGTT
>artificially_reared_2__coassemble_480_pt1 | contig 20993 bp, 20 predicted proteins | sample artificially_reared_2__metabat2_low_PE_015 | metagenome-assembled genome bin artificially_reared_2 | reverse complement strand
CTCTATCATGAATAAGATCTTTATATTAAATATAAAAAAAGCTTAATGACCGTTAATGTCATCAAGCTTTTTTCTCTAGTTTATAGTATTTATTACAAAATCAATCGCTTCTTTTACTGTGTCCATTTGATGATCTAACATCATCGATTTAGGATTAGCTGTAATAACCTCTACCTGATAAGCTTTTCCCGTAAAGTGAATACGATAAATTGTATGTTTTTCTAAGTCTTTTACATCACAAATAGTTCCTTTATGATCATTGACTTCGTCTAAAAATTCATGAATAACAATATCTAATCCTTTTTCTAAGTTAAAAATATCTTTTTCCATTGGTAAAGCTTTAATTCTTTCATTAATTGATTCTACATTATATTTCAATTTTCTTCCTCCTTTATCCCTCTTATGGGGATTATATCACGGTCATAGTAAAAAAAATCGACTTTTTAGTCGAAAAAAATATTTTCGCATTAGTTAACTCAATAAGTGACTCTCTTTTTCATAAATCCTTTATCTTTTAATCTATGGCTGTTCATAACTGGTTAATCAGTAAATAATCTGTTGAATAAATATTTCATTTTTTAATTTACAAACGCCTCTACTCACCATATAATAAAAGTATCAAATAGGTGATGGAGTTCACCTTTAACCGCGAAAGCTAATGACTCCTACTCTTCAATCCTTTTTTGTCATGGATTAAAGAGTAGGAGTCTTTTTTTTGCAAACCATATAATAAGGAGGATGTATTATGACATTAGTTATTATGATCATGAGTTTAGTAATCATAGGAAGACTTGCTTACTACTGTGGAAGATTAGTTGAATATGTGAAGTTACCTTCATTAATAGGAATGATGCTTTTTGGAATGCTGATAGGTCCGGCATTTTTTAATCTTGTTCCTGAAGACACCTTAACACTTGCGCCCACTTTAAAAGATATCGCCCTAGTAGCGGTATTATTTATTGGAGGTCTTGGCATCAGCTTATCTCAAATGAAACAAATTGGTCGACCTGCTATTTTACTAAGTATCATTCCCGCTACACTAGAAGGATTTACGGTTGCTTTAATGGCCATGTTACTTCTAAATTTTAGTTTTATTCAGGGGGCTATTTTAGGCTTTATTATCGCAGCAGTTAGCCCTGCTGTCTTAATTCCTTCTATGATTGACTTAATTCATCGACGCGTTGGACAAGATAAGGCTATTCCACAAATGTTATTAGTTGGTGCTAGTGCAGATGATACGATTGCCATTACGTTATTCACCACGTTTTTAAGTATTTATCTTCAAAAAACAACTGATCAAACATTTTCAATTTCTACACAATTACTTCTAATTCCACTAACTATCATCATCAGTATTATCGTTGGGATTATCACTTACAAACTCTCAAAACCTATCATTGAACGTACTAAGTCGTCAATTGGCAAAGTGATGATTTCTTTTGGATTATGTTTGATGATGCGTCTAATTGAAACTCACTTTGGTCTTGAACTATTTAACTCATTATTAACTGTAATGATTTATGGTTTTTTTATTCGTAATTATATTATAGATAGCTCTCAAATGATTTTAGATCAAATGAATACCATTTGGAAAATCGGAAAATTATATTTATTTGCTTTCGTCGGGATGGCTATCAATCCAACACTTGTGGGAGAATTCTTTTGGATTGGATTAGGTATTTTATCGATTTCATTAACCATTCGCTCACTTGGGGTGCTTGTCTCATTAATTGGAACTGATTTATCATTAAAAGAAAGAGTCTTTTGTATGATTGCTTATTTACCTAAAGCAACGGTACAGTCGGCTAAAGCAGCGATTCCATTACAAATGGGAGTTGTAGGAGGCGAGATTATGCAAGCCATCGCTATTTTAAGCGTCTTAATTACAGCTCCAATCGGTGCTATTGGAATTAAATTAACAAGTGATCATTTACTTCACACAGAAGATAAAAAAAGGATTAACGATCGATAATCGTTAATCCTTTTTTAGTATTGATTATAAAAAGATTCCCAAAATAGCTCCTGTGATTAACGTAGAAATAGTTCCACAAATCAAAGCTTTAATTCCCAAAGTGGCAACCTCACCTTTACGTTCTGGAGCTAACGATGCGAACGCACCTACTTGAATTCCAATCACCGAGAAGTTTGCAAAATTACATAAAACAACTGATAAAATGGCAATCGTTCGAGGTGATAACATATTCATGACATTAACCATCTCTTCATAAGCAACAAATTCATTAATACTTAACTTTGTTCCAATTAATGAAGCAAACGTAAAGGCCTCACTTGATGGAATATGAAATAAATAAGCAACAGGTAAAAAGATATAACCGAATAATGTGGATAAGTTCACACCGAATAACCCTAAAAAGGCATTGATAATCGCAATTAGCCCAACAAAGGCAATTAAACTCGCTCCAACATTAAGCGCTAATGCTAATCCATTACTTGTTCCTTCTGAAATAGCTTCAAATAATGTTTTAGACTCTGATCCAACAATTTCAGCATTCACTGTTTTTGAGGTTTCTGTTTCAGGTAGCATCACCTTTGAAACCATTAACGTACTAAATGGAACAGTGAATACGGCAATTAATAAATATTTCATATCAATTCCCATCATACTGTATCCACCTAAAATACTAGCTGATGCTGAACCAAAACCACCAACCATCACAGCAAAAAGTTCTGATTTTGTTAGTTTTGGTAAATACGGCTTAATAACTAGTGGTGCCTCTGTTCCACTTAAAAAGCTATTAGAAACGGCACAAAATGTTTCTACTTCAGTTGTTTTCATTAAACGAGCAATAAATTTCCCAACATATTTAACTAAAAAGGGGATAACTTTTAAAAAGTATAAAACAGAAATTAATGCTGAGGTAAAAACGATAAGCGATAACACATTAATCGCAAAAACGTAGCCGTCTGAAATTCCTCCAAAAACGAAATCAACACCTTCCATTCCCATTTGAATGAGTTGATTCACACTAAGTGATAATTTCTCTAATAAAAACTGACCAACAGGTACTTTAATCACAAAGAAAATTAAAATAGCTTGCAGTAAAAGTCCCATAATGACTGTTTGTAACTGAATTTTCTTTTTATCTGTTGATAAAATAAACGCTAGGGCCAATAAACTAACAATCGCAACTAAACTAAAGATGATATTCATGATGTCTCCTCACTTTTTGGTTAATGTTGACGGATTTCATTTAATTTTTCTTCAATCATTAACAATACTTTTTTCTTATCCTCTTCATTATTAACATAGTCAATTTCATCGATATTAATCACAAGTACTTCACTTGCATCATAATGTTCCTCGATCCAGTTGTCGTATCCTTTCCATAACTCATAGTAATACGAAACTAAACTTTCATCTAGCTCATACTCACGACCACGTTTTTTAATACGTTCAATAATCGTTTCAAAGCTTCCAGATAAATAAATCATTAAGTCTGGTGATTTTTTAGGCAATCCATTTAATTCTTCCATCATATTATTTAAAAGACTTTCGTATAAACTAAACTCTAACTCTGAAATACGTCCTAAATCTTTATTAACCTTTGCAAAATACCAATCTTCATAAATACTACGATCTAATACATTATTATCATGAACTAAAGCTTCTTTAATACTTTTAAATCGAGTATTTAAAAACCATAATTGTAATAAAAACGGATATCTCTTCGTTTGAATTTCTTCCTCAGAAGCAGTATAAAACAATGGTAAAATCGGATTATCATCTACACTTTCATAAAATACTTCTGAATTAAAATGCTCTGCTACAAGCTCCGCTAAACTTGTTTTTCCTGCTCCTATCATAGCTCCGATTGTAATCAACATTCTTCACCCTTACCTTTCATAACGTTATCATTATCTCATCATTTTTTTGAGAGGCATACATTGATAAAGTTCCTCAAAAAAATAGCACGTTCTACATAATAGCATAAAAAAATAATAAAATCACATGATATTCATCGTCCAATTTTCACCATAAACTTTATCCACAACTCACTTTTTCCACTTCAAATATCATCAATGATTTGATGAGATATCAATCCTTTTAGTCGTATCAACTTTTTTAAAATTAAAGAATAAAAAATAACCTTTACATTTCATTTTTAAAAATAAAATTATCCACAAATAAAAATTTTTCGTTTCATCGACAAACTTCATCGCCTTTTATTTGATAAGATATTAAATCATAACTAGCATTTTGTTTTTGGGGGATATTTTATGATCAATTATTTAAGAATTCTTCGCTTCATTAGCATCATCGGAAGTTTACTAAATGTTAGTTTACTTCTATTTAATGTAGCACTTATCTTTCTATTTAAAAATACCCAAACGATATTAACTCAAACATGGAAGTTATTTTTTTACTGTACCACTTTAACGTTACTCGCTTCTGTTTTAGGATATTTATTTCATCCTAAACGAGTAAAATAACAGCATTTTAGCCCATGTAGATATACTAAAAGGATACTAGTTTTAAATTAGTATCCTTTTAATATATAACCTTATCAATAAAAACAAACCGCTTTTCCTTTTGATCTGAAGATTTACCTGATTAAGCATTAAATCTTAAAACGTTTATCTTACGAAAATCGATTTGAATAAATCGGTCAAAAACAGTTTTTTATGATTGGCTATTTAAATAAATTCCTTTTAGTGTTTGTTTTCCCAAAATATGACCGTCTATTTTATGATAAAGTTCATTGTAATTAAATCCTGGCTTTAAATCAAGCATCGTATCTAAAGCATAGACATGTAGTTCATAAGTATGCGGCTCATTCGGCGGAGCCATTCCTCCGTAATAACTACAAGCTTTTGCTGGGACGCATCCACCTTGTTCACTGATCCAACTATTCACACCTTGAATAAAATCAGTTGCGTGCTGACTTTCATTTTCTTGAAGTTCCGTCTTAGTAATATTGGCAGCTGTCCAATGAATCCACGAAAATCCACAAACAGGAAAAGCATCTTTATCTTCTAGGACTAACGCATAAGAAATTGTATTTTTTGGAGCATCTTCAATCTTTAACGGAAGTGAAACGGTTGGCATGTCATACTCGTTCATTGGTCCACGATCTCCGAATCGATCGCCAATTATTCCATTAATAATTCCTGTACTACTTAGTTTCATTGTACTCTCTCCTTTCTTTATTATTTTTATTATAGGCTACTTTGTTTTAAATTAATAGAAATGCTTCAACAAAATGAAAGAGAGATTATCTTAACTAATCTCTCTTAATGTCTAATTATTTTTTATGAACACATACTTTTTCATAAACCATTTGATACTCAACGTCACATATAAAATCGTTTCGATCGCATAAATACAATTTCTTAGTCATCGAGTCCTTTTTTAATACACCAGAAATCGTCACATATTCACCATATGGCTCAATTTCAATAAATTCCCCTAAGTTGACACAAGCTAACGGTTCACGACTAAAATAATCATATATTCTAAGTTCATCGCTATGTTGAAGTAAAAAAACATCATTAAACATTCAATTAACACCCCTTTTTAATATTAGTAGTCTTTTTATCTAATAACTCAGCATTTTTTGTTGGAGTTAAAGTCTGTATTACCTATTCATAACTATAGCACACCCCCTCATACAAAATTAAGCGATATGCTATCTAAATTAATGTCATTAGTTCTGTTGGTGATTATCAAATTGGATTCTTTTTTTTATCTTCCCCTACTATGACTCTCTTTTTATTTTCTTAAGAATTCCTTCATATTTTTGGTATTTTTTTCTTAATATTTACATGTTATACTACTCACATACAAAAATTTGAAAGCAATAAAGGAGAGTATTCATGCTTGAATTAAGGAATGTCACAAAACGTTATGGAAGAAAAGTCGTCCTCGATAATATTTCCATTGAATTTAAGAAGGGGGCGATTACATGTTTACTTGGATTAAATGGTGTAGGAAAAAGTACAACGATGAAATCAATTATGGGACTTACACCTATTAACCGTGGAGAGATCTTAGTTGATGGGGAAAAAATCAATCAAAAAAATATAAATAAATTAGCTTATGTGCCAGATGTTCCAATTCATGATTTAGGTTGGACGGCTCTTCAAAATCTAGAGTTTGCAAACGTCTTTTATCCTGGCTTTGATATGAAAAAAGCTGAACGGATGATTAAATTCTTTAAAGTACCTACGAACCAAAAGCTAAAGGAATTATCAAAAGGTAATTTAGCTCGATTTAATCTCATTGTTGGCATCTGTCAGAATGCCCCTTATCTCTTATTAGACGAGCCGTTTAGCGGTATTGATGTCTTTACTAGACAATCCTTTATAAGCGTATTAAAATCTGAATTTTTAGAGGAAAACCAGACAGTGATTATTACAACCCATGAAATTGATGAAGTTCAAGATTTAGCTGATTATGTCATTTTACTTGAAGAGGGACAAATCTTTGCTAACTTCTCAAAAAAAGAAGCAGAAGCCGAAGGGTTAAGTATTGTTGAAAAAATGAGAACTTTATATGGTGAGGTGTAAAAATGAAATTTTTAACGTTAGTTGAGATTGAAATAAAAAAAATATTACCTTGGTTAGCTACATTGTTTATTAGTTTAACTGCTTTATCAACACTCCTATTTTATCGATCAATTAGTAATTTCAAGACTAATATGTTACCTCAAATTATAAATACATCAGTCACCGAATATGTTGAGGAATATGGAAAATTAAGCTTAAATCATGTTTTTGATCAGACAGTATCTTTACCGTTATCTTATATATTTTTCGCTTTATTACTCATTTGTGTTACGTTTTATTTATGGTATAAAGAGTGGTTTGGAACATCAAAACGTATTTATTTGCTTCTTTCCTTAAAAGGACATCGCTTTTCTATCTTGTTATCCAAACTAGTTGTCATCTTAGGTTCTTTTTTCACTTATTACGGTGTTATTTTATTAAATCTAGGAATCGGTGCCTTACTCATGAAATCTATTCTTCCTGAAGGAACAGTGAATCATCACCTACTCAGTCAAATGCTGAGCCAATCTTACTATATTGAGATGATTTTGCCTCTCTCAATCGGAGATTTTATTTATAAGACGTTATTTATTATTTTAATGTTTAGTTTGATTTCAGTTTTTGTTTTATGTGATCGTTCTAAAAAAGTCATTGGTATTATTGCGGGAACAATTTTTGGAATCATGAACATCGTATTATACGTTTATACTCAAACGCTAAACTTATTCTTTGATGAACGATTCTTTGTCAATTATGGATTTGTAATTGGAGCAAGTGTCATCAGTTTATTTATTTGTTATTGGTTATTAAACAAAAAAGTTTCAATTTAAAGTGAGGTTAATAGAATGAAGCTATATCATATCATTGCATTAACTAGTGCAAGTTTACTATCATTAGGCGCTTTAGGTCTTATCAGCCATCAAGACTCAACGAGTTATTCAACGGATTATCGCTTAGAAACATTAGTCGGTGACATTGAAGTGTTAAATGAAATAAAATTAGAGGGGATCACTAAGGTTGATCAAAACAATTATTCAAAAGTAACCATTACCGGTGAAAAAGTTGAAGTCACCCCTACTCAATATGATCCAAGGTATTTAGTAGGCGAAGACGTTTTAGAAAATAGAGAATTATACCGCAATATGGTGTGGGCGCAACGCTTAGAAACGGATCAATTATTACTGACTGCTCAATTTAATTCTTCCTACTTTTATAACCATACAAACCCTGTTTTATTCATTCGTTCTAAAAACAAAGAAACCAATCAAATCAATACTCAAGAAGTGATACTTGACTCTGTTAAATACGGTGAAAATATCATGAGTGAATTTTTAACTGATCATAACGGGAATTTCTATTATATTGCAACTGTTTATGGTTATGACGGTAATACAAATGAACGTGTTTTGACCTATGAAATTAATCCTGATACTTTAGCCTTAACACTTAAAAATGAAGAGGAGATGCCTGATTGGTCATCGATTACCATTCACGACGGATTTATCTATAGATTACCATATGAATCTAGCCAACTAACCGCTACTAATATTGAAACAAATGAACAAAAAAACTATCAAATAAATGGGATAAATGAATATGCTTCCATCTATCACATGGCTACCGTCGAAGATGAACTATTTTTCTTAGTTGACTATTCTGGATTAATGAAAGCAACGTTTGATGATCAAAATCAAATCATTGAGTTAACGCCGATGCAGACTCCAACTTTTATGAATGATTTTTTATCAGCAGAAGAAGTAATCGTAAACAACGGTTTAATTTATACGATTTATCAAGAATATCAAATTAATCATCGATCACAATATATCTCAGTTCTTGACCCTAAGGCTAATCAAATAGTATATGAAGGAAAAATCAATATTCAACCTAATCAAGTTTTAGTCTCTAGTTATCAATTTAAAAAATAAGAATTACGACGTGCGACTTCAACAAAAAAGTCATCATACACAAAAGGTGTTATGATGACTTTTTTTATTTCACGGTTCTCATATCTAAATTAAAGGCGTTTTGGGTAATAATACATCATATTGGGAGTTATTAATTTAAAATGGGCAGTTTTTAAATTAATGAGAATAAGTAAAACAAATCACGAGTTGGGAGCTCGTATTTTACTTATTATTTTCATTCAACGTAATTGGGAGTTAACAGTGAATGAATTGATTATCTATTGATATAAGTCTATCGTCCGTGATTACTAAAATAGAATCAATACGAAAACAAAAAAGCTACTTTTCTTTTAGCAGCTCGCACCGATATTTTGATCTGTGACCACTACCTAAAACGAAACAACGTTTCTTGATTCTCATACGTATTATAACATGAAACGCTGTCTTTCGTCAATTTTTTCCGTTTTTTTCAATCATTTAATAGTTAAAATAAATGACAGTAAAATCAGTGAAAAAACGATCTGTAAATAAGTTTTTACAGAAGTATCAAAATCTATTTTATTAACAACTGATTAATTTTTAAAATCTATAAATAATTTGTCAAATTCCGTAGAAACTATTAATGGTTAGTCTATAGCCAAACATCTAACCAGAGTTCCTCCTTTTATCTGATTTTGCGCTCCTATTTCGAAGTCCACACTAACTCTAGTGTGGACATTTTTTAATATGAAATAAAGGCTACTATTAAGTAGCCTTTATTTCATATTAAATGAAGATGGTAAGACATTAGGATTGGCTCTAACAGCAAATTCAACGAATTTAAATCGATCGGCACGATGTTTTGAGATCGTATATTGGAATAAGCGCCCGTCAGTTAAATACGTGTAACTTTTAACAACGACAATCATTTCATCATCTTTAATATCTAAATATTTACGATCAAGTTCTGAAACTTTTTGAACTGTAATCTCTTTTTGTGCATAACCCACCTGAATATTTAATTCTTCTTCAATATATTTATAAATCGAATGAGTACATATGTCCTCAGTTAAGTCATTAACGACATCTCGCATAATATAATCTTGATCTAAGATCACACGTTCCCCATCAATTTGACGTGATCTTAAAATACTCCACACTTCTTGTTCCTCTGTCAGATTTAACTTTTCCATGATGTACTTATTGTTTTTAACGACTTGGAATTCTTCTAGTAGTGTCTTACTATCCATATGCTCTTGATTAGATAACTCTGAAAAGCTTGTGATTTTAGCAATAGGAAAATTAAGTTTATGAATATCATTAACAGTCGCTAACTTTCCACGTGCTTTTGTAATATAACCATTGGTCACTAACATATTTAATGACTTACGTACAGTATCTCGTGATGCTTCATATTCTCTCATTAAATCAGCTTCTGATGGTAAACTATCCCCAATTTTATAAATGCTATTTTCTATTTTATTTAAAATATCATCATATATTTTAATATATTTACTTTTCATTCTTAATCACCCCATCTATTCTATCATGTGGATAACTATATCTCAACATACAAAAGGGACTACACACTTATCATGCAGTCCCTTTCATTTTATCCTTTTTTATAAAACACAACTGATTCATATGGACGAAGGGTTAATTGTTGAGTTAACTCTTTGGCCTCATAATTAGATAATAAACATTGATAATCTTTTACATCTTCAAGATCTAATGTCACTTGTGTATCTTTTCCATAGAAGTTGTTTAAAACAATTAAAACATCATTATTTAACGTACGACGATACGCATAAACAGCTTCATGATCCGGTAACATTGGTTCATATGTTCCTTCAGCAATAACTTCATATTGCTTTCTTAATTCAATTAATTTTTTGTAGTGATAGTAGATTGAATTTTCATTTTCTAAGTTGTTTTTCACGTTAATTGTTTTATAGTTATCGATCACACTTAACCATGGTGTTGCTTCACTAAATCCAGCATTTACTTCATCATTCCATTGCATTGGAGTACGTGAATTATCACGAGAACGCGCCATGATAATATCGTATGTTTCTTCTTCTGTATGCCCTTGTTCTCTTAAGATGTTGTAGTAATTTAAACTTTCAACATCACGATATTTATTCATATCGTTAAAGTAAGCATTTGTCATTCCGATTTCTTCACCTTGGTAAATATAAGGTGTTCCGCGTAAGCAATGAACCGCAGTTGCTAACATCTTAGCTGATTGTTCATGATAGTTTTTATCATCACCTAAACGAGAAACAATTCGTGGTTGATCATGGTTACACCAGAAGACTGCATTCCATCCATTGCCTTCCATCATACTTGTTTGCCATGTATTAAATAAGTGTTTTAACTCTTCGAAGTCGAATTCTTTTAATTTCCACTTATCCCCATCTTTATAATCAACTTTTAAGTGGTGGAAGTTAAAGACCATGCTTAACTCTTTTTCATCAGGATTTGAATATTTTAAACAGTTTTCAATCGTTGTTGAAGACATTTCTCCGACTGTAATAATATCTTCATGTTTACCAAATGTATTTTCATTTAATTCTTTTAAATGTTTGTGGATACGTGGCCCATCTGTGTAGAAGCGACGCCCATCTCCAACATAATCGTTTTCAAGTGTATCTGGTTTTGAGATTAAGTTGATTACATCTAAGCGGAATCCTTTAACTCCTTTTTCAATCCAGAAATTAACGACATTGTAAATCTCTTGGCGTAACTCAGGATTTTCCCAGTTTAAGTCGGCTTGTGTTACATCAAATAAATGTAAGTAATATTCATCTAAATGCTCTACATACTCCCATGCATTTCCACCAAATTTAGAAACCCAGTTTGTTGGGGGATTTCCATTCTCACCTTTTCTAAAGATATAGTAATCTTTATACTTTTGGTCTCCTTGTAACGCTTTTTTAAACCATTCATGATACGTTGACGTATGGTTAAATACCATATCTAACATGATTTTAATGTTACGTTTTGTTGCTTCTTCAACAAGCATTTCAAAGTCTTCCATTGTTCCATAAGCTGGATCAATGTTGTAGTAATCTGCAATATCATATCCGTTATCATTTTGTGGTGATACAAAGAATGGTGTTAACCAAATATAATCGACACCTAACCCTTGTAAGTAATCTAACTTTTCAACAACTCCGCGTAAATCTCCAAATCCATCATTATTTGAGTCATTAAATGATTTGGGATAAATTTGATAAACAACACTATTCTTAAAATCTTTCATTTTTCAAGCTCCTCTACATTAACATGAAATGGATAATACAGAATCCCCTCTTTTTTCTCAGCACATGAAGAATGAACAAGGTACTACTATATTATCCATCTGTTATTTTTTAAAACAATTTTTTATTTTCATTACACAACTAATAAAAGATAAGTTATTGAAACTGATTCTTTCATTGTAGTTTTATTTCTTTTTAGCAGCAAAGATAACTGTTAAAACGAATGAGACAACAATCGCTACAAGTGATGCTACCGCAAACATTAACATATGTTGTGGTTGAATCGATAAGATTCCAGGTAATCCACCAATTCCAACTGAATTAGCCATAACACCTGTTCCAACCGAAATAACTGCTGCTACTGCTGAACCAATCATCCCTGCTAAGAATGGGAAGCCATATTTCATATTGATTCCGAAGATCGCTGGTTCAGTTACACCTAAGTAAGCTGAGATACAAGCAGGAATTGAAACTTGTTTTTCTTCTTCATTTTTACGGTTAACATAAATCATTCCTAAAACAGCTGATCCTTGAGCAATATTTGATAAAGCAATCATTGGCCATAACATTGTTCCATTAAATTCTGCTACTAATTGTAAGTCGATAGCATTTGTCATGTGATGTAATCCCGTGATAACTAATGGTGCATAAGCAAATCCAAAGATTCCAGCAAATAACCAAGAGAATGTTGATGTTAAACCAGCGTAAACCACATTAGAAATCCAAGAACCGATTGTCCATCCAATTGGACCTAATACAGTATGAGCTAATAAAACAGTTGGAACTAAAGCAAAGAATGGAACAACGATCATTGAAATCGCATTTGGAGTGATTTTTTTGAAGAATCGCTCTAAATAAACTAACGTAAATCCGGCTAACATAGCTGGAATAACTTGAGCTTGATACCCAATCATTTCAACTTGTGCAAATCCAAAATCCCAAATTGGTGCAACAGAATCTCCACCTACTGCATAAGCATTTAATAATTGTGGAGAAACTAATGTAATCCCAAGAACAATCCCAAGAATTTGTGTTGTTCCCATCTTTCTTGTAACTGCCCATGTAATACCAACAGGTAAGAAGTGAAAAATAGCTTCACCGATTAACCATAAGAAGTTATACGTTCCAGACCAGAACTGAGACATTTCAACTAAAGTCTTCGTTCCATCTTCGAACATCTTAACATCACCAATGATATTACGGAATCCTAAGATTAACCCCCCGATAATGATCGCTGGAATTAATGGTGAGAAAATTTCAGCTAAATTTGCCATTAAGCGCTGAATCCCACTCATGTTCGATTTAGCCGCTTCTTTGACATCATCTTTACTCGCTTCTTCAATTCCTGCAACTTCTTTGAAATCATTGTAAAACACTGATACGTCATTTCCAATAATAACTTGGAACTGTCCTGCTTGTGTAAATGTTCCTTTAACTAATTGTAACGCTTCGATTTTTTCAATGTTCGCACGTGATGGATCAACTAATACAAATCGCATACGTGTCACACAGTGTGTAACCATTGAAATATTATCTTTCCCACCAACAAATTCTAATAATTGTTGTGCTTCTACTTGATATTTCCCCATAGTAGACCTCCTGAAGTATTTAATCAATTTTCGACACTATATTCAACATATACGTACATGAATACGTTTTTAAATGAAAATTTTATTTAAGTATACGTACATGTTAGAGTTTTTTATGACGCTTTCATTGTATCTTATACGTATATGTTTGTCAATCTTTATTCGTATAACGTTTACATTTTTTTATTATTAAATTTTGTTTGATAACGATGAGACTTGATCAAACAAAAAAATCAATGCCAACAGGCATTGATTTTTTTTACTTAATTAAAGAAAGCAACTCATTATCTGACTAACTATCGTGTGTTTTAGATTTCGCATCATCTTTATACACGGCAGTTTTCGTTAATGTACCACAGCGTTTCAATTTCAATTCATTAAGACTGTGTAACTGAGCAGGTGCTAACTTCATAACACTCGCCTCCTTTAAAATTAAGTTACACACTTAATATTCCACTAAATGAGTGCGTTTTATTCATCTAATTAATGAGATGATTTAAAGTCTTTACTAATGTTTCAATCATATAGTTATCGACTCCTTTAAAGCTTCGAAGCGCACGAATAGGCATGTCTTGAATCATCGCTAGTTTCATCTCTTTACTAATCGCATCGTTATCATTTTTCTCACCCATAATCTCTAAGACACTTGAAATCATCTTATTTAATGGCTTATACTTCATCAAATCCCCCAAAGTTGTATTTTGGGTAACTTTAGAAGGTAAACTTTTTGTACTTTCAATAAAAATTTTCGTTTGAAGTCTAATATCTCTTGAAGAGGATCCAACTAATAAATGATAATTTCCGGTTGATACATACCAATCAGAAATTTTAACTTCATAATAAGCAAAATCTCGTTGACTTAACTCAAACGTAATTATTTTCGTCTCACCCGGTTCTAAGGCAACTTTTTCGAAATTCTTTAACTCTTTTATTGGACGAATAACTGAAGATGTTAAATCTTGCACATATAGTTGAGCGACTTCTTTTCCAAACACAGAACCTGTATTAGTAACTTTAAAACTTAAGGTTAAGGACTCGTCATCACGCATTGACGTTTGACTAACAACAAGATCATGATACTCAAACGTCGTATAGCTACATCCATGACCAAATGGAAACAAAACAGGTAGTTCCTTTGTGTCATAATAACGATAACCGACAAATAACTTTTCATCATAATAAATCTCATCATCAATGACTTGATACGATAAGTATGCAGGGGTATCCTCCAGTCGAAGTGGAAACGTTTCAGTTAATTTTCCAGAGGGATTCGTGTGACCAAACAATAAATCAATCGTTGCTTCACCCACCGCTTCTCCTCCAAGATACATTTCTAAAATCCCCTTAACTTCATTCACCCAAGGCATTTCAACCGGTGATCCGTTATGTAAAACAACGACCGTATTCGGTTGAACAGCGCATACCTTTTCAATCAATTCATTTTGACAATTTGGAAGTTTCATATGTTGACGATCATAAGCCTCAGATTCAAAAGCATCTGGAAGTCCCGCAAAAATAACAGCGACATCACTTGATTTGGCTAATTCAACAGCGTCATTTAATAAATCAATTTGCGTTTCATCAACATCAGTAACAAATCCTTGAGCATACGAAATACACCCAACCTCTGATACAGCGTCTAAGGCACTGCTTACCCTGTAAGGTTTAATATGAGAACTTCCTCCCCCTTGAATACGTGGTGTTTTAGCAAATTCACCGATAAATGCAATTTGACAATCGTTAGCTGATAAAGGTAAAATGCCTTCATTTTTTAATAAAACGGCACTCTCATTAGCCAGTTGACGAGCCACTTGATGGTGAGCTTCTTTATTAAACGTCATCTCTTTTTTGTTATCCACATATTCGAAAATTTTAGTTAAAATTCGTTCAATACTTTCATTTAAAATCTCTTCACTAAGTGTTTTATTTTTAATGGCCCGTTTAATCTTTGCATCATTTGTTCCTCGACTTCCCGGCATCTCTAAATCAAGTCCTGCTTTTAATCCAGCGACACGATCATTAACAGCTCCCCAATCACTCATCACACATCCATTAAATCCCCATTCGTTTCTTAAAATATCAGTTAGTAAGTAAGAGGATTCCGACGTAAAGATTCCATTCAATCGATTATAAGATGTCATAACACTCCAAGGACTAGCCTCTTTAACTGCTTTTTCAAATCCAGCTAAATAAATTTCTCGTAATGTTCGTTCATCTACTTCTGAACTAGCCGTCATTCGGCGATTTTCTTGATTATTACAAGCAAAATGTTTTAAACTTGTTCCGACTTGATGCCTTTGAACGCCTTTAATATACGTCGTTGCTAGTTCTCCTGTTAAATAAGGATCTTCTGAAAAATATTCAAAATTACGTCCCCCTAATGGAGACCGCTTAATATTGATAGATGGCCCTAAAATAAAAGCAATATTTTCAGCTTGGCACTCTTGTCCTAAAACATCTCCTAATCGATATAATAAATCTCGATCAAATGAACAAGCAGTCGTTACGCCACTTGGAAAACAAATGGCTTCAATACTATTATTAATATCCGTATACTTCGCATCATCTGATTGCTTTCTTAAACCATGGGGTCCATCACTTACCATGACTGATGGAATTCCTAAACGTTTAATTGATTTTAGTCGCCAAAAATCTAGGCCTGAACAAAGACTAACCTTTTCATCAAGCGTCATTCGACTTATGAGCTCATTTAAGTCTCTCATCCTTAAAACCTCCCATTTCCTTATATTATATTCTGTCGTTAATTAACATATTTACATTAATAAAAGAATTTTAAGACTTAAATGTACAAAATTTGTTTCTATCAAAAAAGACCACTCAAGTGGTCCTATTTACTCATAACTCCATACTTTTTAACTCATGATTTAAAGGAAATACTTTTATCTTTCGCATGGAGTGATATTCATAAAGCACTAATGTGTTAACGAGTCCTATAAAGGGAGCAAATAATTGATTAACAACTGGCAATGTCTCTAGTACTGTATGAGGTTCACTGCTCATTAATAGCGTGACATGAGGAACCCAATTATTTGACTGAATCGTATAGTTATATCCAATCTCACCATAATCATTATCATAGCGTTCGTGAATGATTTGATGCATCTCAACAAGTTCATTAGAAGGCTGTGGAGCAATAAACAAAATCTTTAATGCAAATAATCCTAAGTGATTAAAATTAAGTTTGATTGGATAAAGTCGTTGGCATTGACCATCAATCCACTCACAAAGTTCAAATTCGTCAACATCCATGTAAGCCCCTAGTGTTAAATGCGGTAAAAAAACTGAAGGTTCGTCTTTAGATGATGGAATGGCCTGTTTCATCGAATGAAATATGTCATTTGTTTGATCATCAAAAAGTGCCATTAAATAATAGTATGGTTTCTCCACGATAATCTCCTCCCTTTTTAGTTATCTCTAATCAATTTCAATTATAAAAAGCAAATGAACGACTGATTATTTAAAACGATCTATGACTCTATATAAACCATCTAGCGTTGAATTAAGATGTTAGAACTGTAGCAACATTAAAAATTTTTTATCCATGAAAGATTGACCGTAACCTCTGTATAGTTATATGCAAAATCAATAAACTCATCAATATTCTTATCAGTATAATATGTCTAGTAAAACGAACAGCTACTGATAAAAGGGTTCTTCAATCACTATAGCTTTTTAATAACTTAAAAAAACTTAGATACTTATGGATTAGACATAAAATGCTTTACTATGTCTTTAAAAGATGTCATACTGTTAAATAATAACTTTTTTCAAGGAGTGATAGGATGCAGCGTATTCAAATTAAAGAAACAACACTTTCACTATGTCCAATTGGTTTTGGAACAGCAAATGCAGGAATTGCATGGGATAAAGAAGACGCCTTTAAAATGCTAGATCGGTATGTTAGCCTTGGAGGAAATGTCATTGATACAGCTCGTATTTATAATGACTGGGTTTTAGGTGAAATTGGTCGTTCAGAACGTGTTATTGGAGATTGGATTGAGTATCGAGGAGGACACGATGATTTAGTTATCATGACAAAAGGAGGACATCCTCCACTAGATAACATGAATCAAAATCGACTAAGTAAAGAAGAAATGCGTTCTGACTTAGAAAAAAGTCTAAATGCTTTACGTATTAACTGTATTGATATTTATTTTTATCATCGTGATGATGAAAGCTTACCTGTTTCACAATTAATCGAGACAATGGAAGATTTCGTTCGTGAAGGAAAAATTAAATACTATGGTTGCTCAAACTGGAAAACATCACGTATGAAAGAAGCTATGGCATATTGTCAGGAAAAAGGATATCGCGGATTTGTTGCCAATCAAGCGCTATATAATATTGCATCAAAAGCTATGAAACCTTATCCAGATGAAACAATGGTTGTCATGGATGAAGAAATGCTACAATTTCATAAAGAATCAAACGTTTTAGCGATGCCTTATTTTAGTTTATGTAGTGGATTTTTCACTAAATTAGAAGCTGGTTTAGATGTAACAGATAGTCCTTACTACACAGAAGAAAACTTACAACTAGCTAAAAAATTAAATACATTGACTAAAAAATACAATTGCTCTTTAACACAAATCATTATGGGATTTTTCTTAGTTCAAGACATGCCTTTTTGTGCATTAGCTGGAGCTAGTCGTGAAGCACAGTTACTTGATTTCATGGAAACATTAAATATTCCATTTGACTTAAACGACTTTAAGTAATTGTTCATTTAAAAGCTGATTTTTAATGATTCAATACACAAAAATTTATTATCTCTTCAATTATCATCCATTATTTTGGCATAATCTTAAAAACAGTGATTAAAGAGAATAAATTTAATAAATTTGGCTATGATAAAAATGGCTACATGTTTCAGTACACTAAGTGAATTTATTTACTAGCCTTCTTTCTACTTCCTAAACAAAAATCCACAAGTTACCTAACTTGTGGATTTTTATCTTCAATCATTTAAATGACTAGACTGAATTTATTCAGTCTCTTTTTACGCTTTTATAAATAAATCGACATTAATATAACAATTGCAAGATTTAAAATAGGAATCAAATGATCTACGATATAATCAACAACAAAATATTTTGTCTTTTCTTCACCAAACATAATTTGTTCTAAACAATAGTTTCCAATTAAATATCCCATTGATAAAACAAATGAAATAAGCGTTAGTAACGGCTGATCATAAATAAAAGCTCCTACAAAAGGATGCATGATAAAAAATACGCCTGTTAAACGTCTTAAGTTGTGAACAAGTACTGTTGCATCGACAAGCTCCCCTGCTTCATCATACATTTGAGCTACTTCTTGAACCATATATGTGTTAATCTCATCAATCGCTCGTTTAACATGTGTCATATACTTTGGATAAGACACAAATCGTTTACGTTGTAAGATGGATTGAAAGTTTTGAATCGTTAAAAAAATAAAACTACATAAAAAAACCGCTTTTAAAATATACATAGGCTTCCCTTTTCCCTCTATCCGTCAAATTTCGATAATCTATGTTTATCATAAGAGATTCACTTCCGATAATCAAGTCCTTCCTAACTTTTTAATAGGATTTCATCTAAAACTTCATCTCTTAACTTTCTTTATTATCAATCATATCTCTTCCCTTTACATCTTATGATTGAAAACTCTAAATCATTAATTTTTTTAGAAGTTGATGAACTAGTATACAAGTTAGCATTTATTTTTAATGTATTACCTTGTTCTGTCGATTTATGGTAAACTAGCGCTAGAAATAATGTGGAGGAGATTGTATGAGAAAATTTATTATTGATACAGACACAGCATCTGATGATGTGATTGCTATTATCACAGCACTTCGTGAACCAAGTATTGACGTATTAGCATTAACAGTCGTAGCTGGTAATATCGGAATTGATCAAGCTGTTCAAAATGCGTTAGTGGCTATTGATGTGGCCAACACTTATCAACCACGCGTTTATAAAGGAATGGGTAAACCACTATTTCGCGATTTATTTACAGCGGATAATGTTCATGGTGCAGATGGATTAGGAAATATGTTTTTAAACATCCCTGATATTCCTGTGGAATCAGAACACGCTATAGATGCCTTAATTCGCTTAATTGAAGAAAATCCTTATGAGATTGAACTAGTAACGCTTGGACCGTTAACAAATATCGCGATGGCTGCGTTAAAGGCACCAGAAACGATGAATAAATTAAAATCAATCACCTTAATGGCAGGAACAGGACTAGGGGCTGGCAATACAACTGAAACGGCTGAATTTAATGTTTATGTTGATTCAGAAGCACTTGCTATCGTACTCAATTTAGAGGTTCCAAAACTATTCGTAGGTTGGGATGTCATTGAAAAAAGATCATTTATTACTGAAAAAGATTTAAACGATTTAAAGAACAGTCAGTCAGACACAGCCAAATTTGCGGTTCGATGCACTGAATCACTTTATGAATATTGTAAAAAACTTGGACTTAATGGATTTGAATTAGCCGATCCTACGGCTATGATTTGTGCCATTTGGCCTGAAGTCATGACAAAGTGTATTAATGCTTATGCAACTGTTGAGACGAAAAAAGATGAGAATTATGGTCAAATCTTTTTAGACCAACAATCCAGTACACCAAACTCTGTGACTTGTATTGATCTTGACAGTGACTTATTTAAAACTTATTTATTTAATAGTTTATTAAAACAGTAAAGACAAGTCTTTCATTCCTAACATGGGGGCTTTTACTTAACTCATTAGTAAAAAGACAAACGAATTCATCTAAATTTATGAGTAATTCAGATTTTAATTTGAATGATACATATTTCCCCATAAATCCTATTTATTTAGAGTTATACTAAGATAAAAATCTTAAAACGGGAGTGAGTAATATGAATCAGCTGGAACGATTTAAAGCTTATATTGTTGGAGAATTTGATAATAAACAACAAATAGAAAAACAAATCAAGGAAAGTCAACTGACTCATCCTTATGCTAAACATATTAATCGCGTTGTTAATGATCGCATTAAAAACTTACCAGATGAATTAAATGGATTTTTTGTTTTAGAGGAAAGTTATTTTACAACACTAAAGCTATCCGATGAAGGGTTAGTGCAAGAAGATCGTCACCGTCAATCTTCCCATCTGTTTTTCTTTACATTAACTGAAGAGAATAACGTTCAATTAATCTCTTACGAGACTCCTAAAAACTTACCTTCTCGTGAATTTACCAATGATAATGAGAACCTAGAACTAGATTATTGCACGTTAAGCATTTCTGAAAAATTTACTCCTTTAGTTTATCACTATGAAAATGACGTCTTCTATGGAAAATGTATCAGTCACTTTACAACAGATACTACTTTTACTTTAGAGGAATGGATTAAAAAAGATGAATTATTAGTGACTGAAATTTTAGAAAAAAAAGGACAGATTCTAATTGGCGTTCCTTCCCCAATTGAATACTGTCGCATCATTCAGTCAAAAGAATAAGCTAATGCTTATTCTTTTTTATGATTCATTATTTTAATAGCTTCTAAAATCGTGTAACTACAATAAAAAATCGTAAAAATAATTCCTAAAAAACAACTTAAAATCAGCCACGTATTTGCAAGATCAGAAGCGACTGAACTCAGCAAGGCATTAAGTCCCATAATAAAAACTAAAAATACAATGAGGGTACTGACCAATGTCACTTAGTTAAGTGATATTGGAGATTTAAGAGACATCGTAAAATCAA
>artificially_reared_2__coassemble_479_pt1 | contig 21066 bp, 20 predicted proteins | sample artificially_reared_2__metabat2_low_PE_015 | metagenome-assembled genome bin artificially_reared_2 | reverse complement strand
ACACCCTTTATATAATTTTAAAAAATTAGTTTACACACTTAACTTGACAAGGTCCCATTTCTGTTTCTATATAGTGATTGATTAACATGATGAAGATGTAAAAATACGACACCATTTGTAGAAGAAGATAGAGTTATGGTATTCTTAACAAAGATTAATTTAATTTTGAAGATAAAGTTATGAGTTGTGATCAGTTTTAACACATTATAACATATTTAAAAAGAGGTGTTGAAGGATGGATTATAGTCAATTAAGTGGAGTGGTCATTACAAAGGATAGCTCTAATTATAACGAATGTTGTTTGTCTTGGAATCGTGCGATTGATAAACATCCATTAGCTATTGTTTATTGTGAAACCAATCAACAAATTATAGATGCTATTAATTGGGCTAAACGATATGAAGTCCCCTTCCGAATTCGATCAGGGACGCATCATTATGAAGGCTATTCAACTGGAGATGATTTGTTAGTCATTGATATTAGTAAAATGAATAAAATTATCTTAAGCGAGACAACTGTAACTGTTCAAGGTGGTGTTCGCAATCGTGAACTTTACGAAGCTGTATGTGGAGAAGGATATCCGTTTCCTGGCGGAGGGTGCCCTACTGTTGGTGTAGCTGGTTATACACTTGGTGGCGGTTGGGGCTATTCAGGTCGCTTATTTGGTCTAGGATGTGATCAACTACTTGAAGCTGAAGTTATTACAGCGGATGGAACCGTCATGGTGGCAAGTAAGCATGAAAATGAAGATTTGTTTTGGGCACTCCGTGGAGGCGGAGGCGGAAACTTTGGTGTCGTTACATCATTAACGTATCGTCTTCCGAAAAAAGAAAAAATGGCAACATTAATTAATATTGATTATCAACAGGTCGGATTTGAAAAAGTAGTAGAAGTCGCTATTCGCTATCAACAATTTTTTGAAAACTTAGATCGTCGTTTAAATTTAAAAATGTCCATGTATCATTCTGAAACAAAAGGAAAAGGTGTTAAATTAACAGGGTTATTTTATGGAACGAAAGAAGAAGCCACTAAGTTGTTGCATCTGTTTGGAGACGCTCCTGAGTTTGAATTAGAGTATATGACTGTTTTACAAGCGAATCGTGAGATTCAAGATAGTCACCCTGATTTTGAAATGTATCGTTCAGGAGGACGTTTTATTTATCGTCATTATACCGAAGCTGAATTGTTAAATATGTTAAGCTTACTAAATGATCGTGCTCCGGGTGCCTTATATACTGCCATTACCTTTTATGGATTAGGAGGTGCTATTTCGGATATAGCTAAGGATGAGACTGCCTTTTATTATCGGGATGCTTTATTTATTCTAGGATTTCAATCGGTTTGGGAAGATTTATCAGATAAAGCAGCTAACGATGAGTGGGTAAAAGAGCGGTTTAACATCTTATCCACTTATACAAAAGGTTCATTTGTTAACTTTCCGATTGATCAAGGAACAGACTATGACTTGAATTATTATGGAGATAACTTAAAAAGGTTGAAGGAAGTCAAACGAAAGTATGATCCAACAGGTGTTTTTGATTTTGAACAAGGGATAAAAGCATAAAAAAGTAGATGTTTGATCTACTTTTTTATGGGGCAAAAAGACATGGTAAAAATGAACAAAATAGCATTGACACTGATACCTGTCGCTGATAAGATGATAAAGAATTTTGAAAAGGAAATTTCTGAAGATTTTACGATATGAGAGAGGAGAGGAAAGTCATGATGACAGATATGACAAAAGGAAGTCCAACGAAATTAATTTTAGCTTTTACGATTCCTATTTTAATCGGAAATTTATTTCAGCAGTTTTATAACATGGTCGATACCGCAATTGTAGGGCAGTTTGTAGGCGTTGGTGCGTTAGCAGCTGTTGGTTCAACAGGAGGCTTAGTTTTTTTAGTCCAAGGTTTTATTAATGGATTAACTCATGGATTTTCAGTTATTGTTTCACAACGATATGGAGCAAACGATGAACAAGGAATTAAAAAAGCCACTGCAACAGCTATTTGCTTGTCAGCTATGGCTACGATTATTTTAACGATCATCTGTATGATTGGAGCAAAACCGCTGTTACAGTTGATGAATACACCAACGGATATTATCTCAGGAGCTAGTTTATACGTTTCGATTCTCTTTGGAGGACTCGTAACTATGATGATTTATAATCTATTAGCTTCTTTATTACGAGCATTCGGAGATAGTAAAACGCCGCTTTATTTTTTAGTTTTAGCATCTATTACAAATATCGTTCTTGATTTATTGTTAATTATTAACTTCAATCTAGGAATAGCGGGTGCTGCGATTGCCACTGTTATTTCACAAGGATTATCAGGTATTTTATGCTATATTTATATGATGAAAAAATTTGATATCTTAACATTAAAGAAAGAGCATTTTAAGTATGATTCACTATTAGTTAAAGAGTTACTATTGACTTCATTACCAATGGCGCTTCAATATTCGATTACAGCTATTGGAGTAATGATTTTACAGGTAGCGGTTAACAGTTTTGGATCGACAACTGTCGCTGCGTATACGGCAGCAAGTAAAGTCGAACAGTTAGTGATGCAACCGGGAATTGCATTAGGAATGACAATGGCCACTTACTCAGCACAAAACTTAGGAGCATGTGAGATTGATCGTGTGAGACAAGGGGTTTGTAAGTGTAGATGGATTACCCTTATTGTTAATGCCATTGCAGGGGTAGGGGTTACTTTATTCGGAACGTACGTGGTTCAGATGTTTATCCCAGCTCAGAATACAGACGCTATTCCATTATCACAACAATATTTAAGTACAGTAGCTGTATTCTTTCCTATTTTAGGATTATTATTTTTATATCGTTTTACGCTACAAGGAATTGGAAACACGATTGTTCCGATGTTTGCAGGAGTAATGGAGCTGATTATGCGTACCATCGTTGCTTTTACGTTACCTGGAATATTAGGTTTTCAAGGGGTTTGTTTTGCAAGTCCATTCGCATGGATTGGGGCAACGGTATGGTTAGTTGGAGCTTATTATAAAGCCATTCCAAAACTGAAATTAAAATATCAAGAACAAAATGAGTTTGAGAAAACTGATTTGAAGTTAGAAAAGAGTTATTAATATTAGAATTTACAGAAGTTTTCTTAGCAATCTGTTTGTCTTGGAATCAGCTTCATTCAAAAAGTTTTACAGTGTTGGTATTTAAAAAGTGATTTCAACACAAAATAAAAACTAAGTGATGTGATATGACTTGATAGCATTTCTCAACATCAGGTAAATGGTTGTCTAGAAGTTACTAAATTGTGATTTTAAAAAGGTGACGAAAGATAAAGCATTATGTTTGAAGAAAGAAATTCAAAGGGATATAATATAAATAGACTTAGAGATTCAAACATGAATGGAGGAATAATAATGAAATTTTATATTTGCAAAAAAACACAAACAGTGGTTGAAGTCATTGCAGGACAACCTGCACCATTAATGATGGATGGACAACCAATGGAAGAATTAGTACCAAATTCAACAGAGGCTGCAGTTGAAAAACATATGCCAGTTTTATCAGTAGAAAATGGAGTATTAAACGTATGCGTTGGTGAAGTAGAACATCCAAGTATTGAAAAGCACTGGATTCCATTCGTAGTTGTTAAGGCTGGAGATTTAGTATTACGTCGTTCAATTAAAGCAACAGAAAAACCTGTCGCAGAATTTGAATTAGGATCTTATAAAGGTGAAGTAGAAGTTTACGCTTGGTGTAACTTACACGGACTATGGAAAGCTACAATTACAGCATAATCATGATTGAATTAAGGGAGTTGGCGTTTAGCCAACTCTTTTTTTGTATAAAAATTCAAAATTTACAAACGATAAAATAGAACTTAAAGTGAGGTGCTTATATGAAAATAGGGATGGCCTGCGATCATGCAGGTGTTGAATTAAAAGAAGAGATTAAAACATATTTACAAAATGAAGGTCATGAAGTGATTGATTTTGGAACAAATGATAACGAATCATGTGATTTATCAGATCATGTTTATCCCGCATCTGTTGCCGTAAGTGAAGGGCAAGTAGAGCGTGGAATTTTCGTGGACGGTGTTGGCTATGGAAGTGCAATGATTGCAAACAAACTTCCTGGAATTTTTGCAGCTGTCTGCCAAGATCCCTTTTGTGCGAGCCTGGCACGCTCGCATTCAAATACCAACGTTCTTTGCCTTGGTGGGAAAATTATTGGTTCGGCCCTTGCTCTTGAAATTGTTAAGACCTGGCTCTCTACTAGCTATTTATCGGAAGAAAAAAAATATGCAACGCGAGTTCAAAAGGTTGTTGAAATTGATCAAAGACATGTGCGAGCCTAAATTAAAAAATCGAAATTAAAACTTTTGAAAAGATAAATATAAAAAAATTCCATAGATGTTATGGAATTTTTTTATGGCTTCTTTTATTTTTGAAAGAAGAAAATTAAGTGATCATCTTTTATAAACTAACAATATTTAGTTAATTACTATTCAATCAAAGATTTTTTATGTAAAATAACAGTAATAGGTGATTAGCGGGAGACGAATGACACTTATTTAACGATATGATTAAGAAAATAATTTATAAAATGGTTTATGAAATCATTTTATGAGAAGGGGAGAAATCATCATGAAATTACAAGAAATTATTAATCGTACGAAAAAGCCAATGACTAAGTTAGATTGGATTAAAGCATTTAAACAGTTAAAAGTGAATCAGCAGGAATTATTAATGGTTTATGCAGACTTAAAAGCATTTAGTTATGTCATAGGTGGAGCACAAACGGTACTAGAGGCTCTTTATGAAGTGGCAGGCTATCACACGACTATCATCATGCCAGCTCATCAACTCAATCAAACATGTCCGACTTTTTTTGATGAAAGATTGCCTAATGAATGGAAGCATATTGTTTATGAGCAGATGCCAGCTTTTGATAAAGAATGTTCACCTATTTTAGCTGGGGAGATTTCAGAAACATTTTCAATGAATAAAAATGTTTTTCGTAGTGAACATCCAATTGCATCGTATTTAGCGGCTGGTAGAAAAGCAGATTGGTTTATGGCTAATCATTCATTACAATCAATGTTTGGTGAAAAGTCGCCACTACAGAAGCTATATGCACAAGATGCTAAACTTTTATGTTTAGGTGTTGATTATAATCAATTAACAGCGCTTCATTTAGCAGAATATTTTTCAAATTGTCGACCTAAAATGAAGCATGAAGCCATCATCATTCAAAATGGGAAGAGAACACTGGTTGAATTTGAAGACTTAGCGTTGAATTCAACCTTATTTGATAAAATCGGAAAAGCTTATGAACAAACGAATGAAATTCAAACATATTTACTGGATGGGACAAAGTGTTCTTTAATCGATTATCGATCATTTATAGACTTTGCAACTGAATTTTTAAAAAACAATTAATCAAAAGAGAGTAAGATATTAATTTATCTTACTCTTTTTATTATCGTTTTTAGATGGCGGAGTTAGTTTTTGTTAGTCATTAAATTGAGTTTAAGAGAATTTATTAAAATTAACAGAAAATTAATAATTCTTAAGGTTGATTTAAGGTGCATCACTATAATGAAAGTATAAGACATTATTTAAGCTAATTGGAGGCTGGTATCATGGCGATTAAATCTTTTAAACGGTATGAGAAAAAATTTTTGTTAAATCAACAACAATATGATGTATTGGTTAGTAAATTGTCTGATTACATGGAACCTGATCAACATTGTTTAGATGGAAAGAATTACAGTATCTATAACATTTACTATGATACGGTTCATTCTGATGTCATTCGTCATTCTATTTCAAAGCCTTATTATAAGGAGAAGCTACGATTAAGGAGTTATAAAGTTCCTAAAAAACCAACGGATAAAGTGTTTTTAGAACTTAAGAAAAAAATTAATGGCATTGTAAATAAACGTCGTGTGGTTCTAACGTTACAAGAAGCAAAAGATTTTGTTGAAAGAGGAGTGCGACCTCCATCACGTGATTATATGAGCGAACAAGTCATTAGTGAAATAGCCTATTACTTAAGTCATGAATTAGTGAAGCCAGCCGTTTACATCGGTTATACTCGTAAAGCTTTTTTTGCTAAAAATGATCCAGAGTTTCGTTTAACTTTTGATTCAAAAATATTAACTAGGCGTGAAAATTTAACGCTTGAATCAGGATACTATGGGGAAGATATTTTAAAAGAAAATCAATACTTAATGGAAGTTAAAATCTTAGGGGCAATTCCTGTTTGGTTTACTCAGATTTTATCTGAGTTAGAAATTTACAATACTAAGTTTTCGAAGTACGGTCAAGAATTTATGAATTACTGTGCTCAAGATAAAAATGAAATAGAAGAGAAATGGAGAGAAATCGCATGTTAGAAACAATTATTCAATCAACAGATGGAAGCTCATTAACAATCGTCAATACGTTCATTGTTATGGTCGCAGCTCTTATATTAGGACTTATGATTAGTTTAGTTTATATGAGAACAACTAAGAAATCTGGATATAGTCCAAGTTTTACAATCACATTAATTATGTTACCTGTCATTATTTCAATCATTATTTTATTAGTTGGAAATAATGTGGCTCGCGCCTTTAGTTTAGCAGGAGCCTTTTCACTTATTCGATTCAGAAGTGCTCCGGGAGAGCCAAAAGATATTGCTTATGTCTTCTTTACATTAGCCGTTGGGTTATGTTGTGGAATGGGGTATATTGGATATGCTATTATTTTTACCATTGCCTTATGTTTCGTTATGCTAGTATTAGATGCAACTAAATTTGCGATGCCTAAAACAAAAGCAATGAAATTAAAAATTATTGTTCCAGAAGATTTAAATTACGAAGGTGTTTTTGATGAAGTTTTAAAAAAATATTCAAAAACTTACTTCATTGAAACGATCCGAACTCGTGATTTTGGTGCTTTGTTTGAACTTAATTATTCAATCGAGTTACTTGAGGGAGTCAATCAAAAACAACTGATTGATGACTTAAGATGTCGAAACGGAAACTTAAATATTACATTAACGTTAAATGCTCAAAGTGAAAAAGTATATGCTTAAAACGAAAGCCAGTAAGTGTTTAGAACTTGCTGGCTTTTTATTATTAGTTAAATGACGGATAGGCTTTTAATGGTGATCAGTATGATTAATGTTAGGGAGATAATCAAATGATTTATTTAACTAAAGTTTTTAAATTCTACTAGCGGTAGATTTAGTTTCTTTGATTTAGGTGTAGGGGAGGAAGAATATTAAGAAATCACGGGATTCAATAGTTTAGTTAGATTAAACATCCTAATTATAATTATTAGATAGATTATTGTTGAATGATTGCTTTTATATGAAAGCTGACTATTATCTGACACGTATTAGATTCAGTTTTTAGAAACTTATGTCACTTGCTTTCTACGTAATAAGAAGCTATTAACTACAAAAAAGGTATGAATCTAGTAGGCTTAGATTTCATACCTTTTTATTTATCGATGAGTTTCCGCTAATTAACGTCGCATCATGCCACCAGGGCCACCCATTCCCATATTTAACGTTGTATTACTCGTAACAGTACTTGAAATCGTTAGTGTTGCTACGTCTGAACCGCCACTGTATGAACCACCTTCATATAATCCATCCGTTGGAGTTGCGGTTGAAGTTCCGCCTGTTGAAACGGTATAAGTTTCACCTGTTTTAAATTCAGGAGAACTAATGATAATAACTTCTGATGTTTTAGCTGGAGCATAAGTCACCAGATTAACACCGCTACTATCTTGAACATTAATTAATGTATTACTTGAAGTGTTGCTACTTACGACGATTGTATTTTGAGTAGAAGATGAGCTCGGCGTTTGAAGCATATCTTTACTTCCTGATGCAATGAATAATCCACCGTTAATCGTAAATGTTTGATCAAAATCTAATGAACCATTTCCACCATTAGTAGGACCATTGACAATCACAGTTCCATTTGACATTTCAATTGATCCATTGGCATCAATTCCATCTCCAGAAGCGTCGACATAAACATAGCCACCGTTAAAATAAATCATCCCTGAACTTGATGAAAAATTATTTTGTCCAGGACGTCCATTCATAGCTGAACCATCATTTCCACCTGCTGCATTAATACCATCATCACTTGTAACAAGATGAATCGTTCCATCATTAATTGTAACTGTTGTACTTTCTAATCCTTCATAAGACTTTGTAATATCGATTGTTCCACCGTTAATCTCGAGTGTTGTATCGGCATGAATTCCATCATCACCACTAGCAATAGAGAAGGTTCCGTTATTAATCGTAACGCTATCGTTTGTATGAAGCGAATCATCGGATGAATCAATCGTAAAGTTTCCATTTTCAATCGTTAAATTAACTCCTGCTTTTAATGCTTTAGCACTTGTTGTTTCATCACTAGTAGTAGATGAAGATTGATTACGACCAGGCATTCCCCAAGTTCCCCAATCCTCTGATTTTGAACTACTGTTTTCACTACCACCACCTGTTTCGATTGTAAAGGTTCCACCATTAATCAGTAAATTAGTTTCAGCTTGGATTCCATCTCCTGTTGTAGTTAGATTAAATGTTCCGTCATGGATGGTAATCCAACCTTTAGTTGAATCTGTTGTATTATCTGATTTGATGGCATCACCTCCACTATTAATGACAAACGTTCCGTTATCAATTTCAATGGAGTCTTTTCCTTTTAATCCGTTGTTAACAGCAGTAATAGTAATATTTCCATCTTTAATATCTAAGTCATCCTTGCTTGCAATTGCGTTGTTATAGTTTGCGTTAACGACTAAAGAGCCTGTTCCGTTAATTTTTAAATCATCTTTACTAAAAATAGCAGCACTCGGTTCATCGATTGATGAATCTTCAAAGAGATATGAATCGGCATCTGTAATGATGCTTTCGGTTCCATCGACTAAGGTTAAGGTTGTTTTATCTGCATTCATAATATAAATAGGGGCACTAGTTGAAGAAGTTAATTGAACACCATTTAGTAATAATTCTACCTGATCGGTATCTCCTGCATTGACTATAACTTGACCGTCTTCTAATGTTCCACTTAAACAATACGTTCCACCTTTAGTAATAGTCACAATGTTTTCTTCCACCGTCACACCTGTTCCATTCACTTCAATCGTTGATCCAAATTCAATGGTTGTATCGGCGTTAGTCGTCGCTTGGGTATCGGTTTGAAGAGTCGAATCAATAACACTTTCTTGTGTTGTCTCATCAGAATTATTCATTTGCTGATTGGAACATCCGACTAATGGACTATAAATTGATAAAGCTGAAATAAAAAACGTCAGTTGCTTTTTCATTTTAAATGCCTCCTGTTTAATGAGTTCTCTTTTCTAATCTTTAATCTAAAGAAGATAAGACAAATCTAAGTAGAAAGCGTCTAAAGGATAGGTTATAAGAATGGGGACACGATTTCTACAAAGATATTTGTCTTATCTGTGGCTAATATAACAAGTGATTCTTAAAATATCCTTAAACTATAAAAAAGAAAGTCATCTATAATCAGTAAACAACAAACATTTAACCATTCCTATCTAACATCATGAAATGTATTATCCTTCAATTAACATTTATAATGATACTAAATCAAAGAAAAAGAAGAAGGTGTAGATGTGAAACGAAACAAAATGGACTATGTTCAATATGTTGGAGGAATTTTAATATTAACACTTGGCGTTGCGTTAAGTTCAAACGCGGGGTTAGGAACAGGATCATTAGACTCGATTAATTTTGCTTTAGCTAGTCGAACACAATTAAACTTATCCATAGTCATTGTTTTAATGGCGTTTGTAGCTATTTTTATTTCAGCGGTGATTCGTCGTGGCAAGTTAAGTTTTAAAACGTTAATGACTGCTATATTCATGGGTGTGTTTACGGAGTCATGGGTAAAGATAATAGATGTCATTAATGTTGATACAATTGCTCAACAGATTATTGTATTTGCTTTAGCTATTTTTTGCGTCTCACTAGGGATTGCCATCTATTTAAGACCTAAATTTCCAGCGAATCCAAATGATGATATAATCGTCGCTTTAAATGAGGTATTAGGATTAAAAATGGGAACAGCAAAATTGTTTATTGATATAATCGCAATTGTCATTGCTTTACTATTAAAAGGACCAGTAGGAATTGGAACTGTTTTAATGACTGTTTTAATCGGACCAATAGTTAATTTAATTAATTCAATCATTAATAAGTTCACTCCATCATCGATAGAAGCAATAGAAAAAAGTGTAGTTTAGCTACATTTTTTTCGTTTCAATCTTATCAACAGAAATGACAACTAATTTGGAAATTAATTTTTTAAAAAAGGTGATTTTTACAATAAAAAAACTAGAATGAATATATTTTGATCAGAATTTGAGAATACTAATACTGGTTTCATTGACTTGAAATCATTGTTTACATTTAAAGGAGGTACTGATATGTCTACCTATAATAAATCAACTTATCAAGAAGAGTTTGGTGAAGAAGTCGTAAAAGATGCTGAACATGTGGCACATAAAATGGCACATGGAGTTAAAGACATAGCAAAAGATGTTGAACACGGAGCGAAAAAAGTTGCTCACGGTGTAGATGATGTTGCTAAAGATTTAGCGCATGGTGCAGATAAAGCTGTTCATGCGACGGCTCATGGCGTTAAAAACGTTGCAGAAGATATTGCGCACGGAGCTAAAAAAGTAGTAGATAGTGCAGAAGACGTAGCAGAAGATATCGCTCATGGAATTAGTAAAGGAATGAAAAATGTTGTAAATGGAACTGAAAAAGTTATCCACGAAACAGCAGAAGGTATTGAACATTTAGGAGAAAAAATTGAGCACGGAGCTAAAAAAGTCGTAAACAAGGCAAAAGACTTCGTTGATGATATTCGTCACCCAAATGATCATCTTGAACAATAAGACAGACTATTATCTTTTAAAAGAAGTTTGTTAATAAAATAAAAACCTCACAAATACGTGAGGTTTTTATTTTATTATTTAATTGCTGTGATATGAGCGATAACTTCAATAATTTCAGGGGTAATGTAGAATAAAGCTGTTCCAATTACTAACCCTTTTGCTGCATCTTTTAACATTTGAATTTGTTTCATTTCAAATTCCTCCTTTGGTGTTTTTACTAACCCCAAAGGTTTTACAGGCCTTCTTCCTATAAAACGCATGTTGCGTTTAAACAAGAAAAATAAACAGAGCCTAGTGGCCGCGTTTTCTTATGAGAATAAGAAATTAGCCGTCATATTGGTTTCTATGAGAGAATTTTTCTCATCATTTACGTTTTCAATCTGAGCTCTATTTATGAAAAAGCGCTCGTAATTAACTTATGTGGTAATTACTTTCTTTTTGTGAATGCTTCTGGCGATTATCATTCCGACGATAATCAATAACAACACATAAAGAACAGTACGTGGAAATTGTTCTTTCCTTCAATCTCGAAACATTCCTTGTCTTAACGCAAGGGGTTGGTATAACAGAATAACATATTTGGGTCATAAAAGCAAGCAAAAAAATAAGAAAATATACATGAATAAATTAAAAAAATTGATCAGTCATGAATTTATAGGTAGGAAAATGAAGATTGAGTATTGTATCTCTCTTTGAACTCGAGCATAATAGAGTTATTGATAGAAGTTAATCAACTAAGAGGAGTGGGTGAATTTGAAGGATTATATTACTTTTGAAAATGTTAAAAAAGTCTATAAAATGGGAGAAGTAGAGATTGAAGCATTAAGTGGTGTCAATTTTTCGATTGATAAAGGAGAATTTGTCATTGTAGCTGGAGCGAGTGGTGCTGGAAAAAGTACCGTTTTAAATATATTAGGTGGAATGGATACAGCTAGTAGCGGAAGTATTAAAGTCGGAGGAAATGAGATTAGTAAATATAATAATAAAGAACTGATTACTTATCGTCGTTATGATATCGGATTTGTTTTTCAGTTCTATAACTTAGTTCAAAATTTAACGGCTTTAGAGAATGTTGAATTAGCGACACAAATCTGCAAAAATCCTTTAGATGTTCATGAAGTATTAGAAGCAGTTGGTCTTTCTCATCGTAAAAATAACTTTCCTGCCCAAATGTCGGGGGGAGAGCAACAACGTGTAGCGATTGCGCGTGCATTAGCCAAAAACCCCAAATTATTATTATGTGATGAACCAACAGGAGCTTTAGACTACAATACTGGAAAGGCTATTTTAAAATTATTACAAGATATGTGCCGTCAGATGGGAATGACAGTTGTTATGATTACTCATAACTTAGCTATTGCTCCAATGGGAGATAAAGTTATTCATGTCCGTAATGGAAAAGTTTCAAGTATTGAAATTAATGAAAATCCAACACCAGTCGAAAGGATTGAGTGGTAGATATGAGTAAAAGCTTAACAAAGGATACAATTCGCGATATTAAAAAGTCATTAGGCCGATTCATTTCTATTTTGGTGATCTGTGCCCTAGGAGTTGCTTTTTTTGTTGGGATTAAGTCTTCTCCTTTATCGATGAAACGAACAGTCGATCAATATTATGACGATTATAATATGATGGATTTACGTCTACTTTCAACACTTGGATTTACCGACTCTGATGTTGAGGCAATCGAGCAATTACCAGGGATTAATGGTGTGTTTGCAACTTTTTCTCAAGATGTGATAACTCATTATAATAATCGAGAACTTGTACTGAAGGTACACGCCTTACCTGAAAACTTAAATTCAGATAACTCAGATTATATTAATCAAGTGCGTGTGATTGAGGGACGATTACCTGAAAAATCAGGAGAAGCAGTGATTGAAAAAGGAAATTACGTTGAAACAATGGAGATTGGTTCTAAAATCACATTAGAGTCTGGGACAGACCAAGAATTAAGTGACACGTTAGAAACAATTGAATACACCATTGTTGGGATTGTAGAAACGCCGTATTATCTATCTTTTGATAAAGGAACGACAACGATTGGAAATGGTGAAATAGCAAGTTTTATCATGATTCCACAAAGTGACTTTAAATCAGATATTTATACTGAGGTATTTGTAACAGCAAGTGGAGTATCGGATTTAGATACGTTTACTGAAGCTTATGAAGAAGCGATGCAACCATTAATTTCTTCAATTGAAACACTCGCTGATACGCAAACGAAACAACGTTATGATGAGATTATGGACGAAGCGACAAAAGAATTAGATAAAGGTCGTCAAGAATACGAAGATAAAAAAGCAGAGGCATTAGCTGAGTTACAAAAGGTGGCTGATGAACTCGAAGAGGCTAAAGAAACGATTGAATCAGGTAAATCAGAGTTAGCTTCTAAGAAAACACAGTTTGAATCAACCATCGCAGAGGCAAAAAAACAAATAGCAGATGGTGAAGCAAAATTAACTCAAGGAGAAGCCGAATTTAATCAGGCATATAATGAATTTTACTCAAATAAAGATAGTGCTTGGGAAAAGATTAATGCAGCAAAAGAAGAACTGAATCAAAGTGAAGATCAATTAAATGAACTAAAATTAACGATTACTCAATTTGAAGACAGTTTAAATAACCCATTGCTCACTGAAGAACAAAAAACGACTGTTATAGCACAACTAACAGTACTTAAAGAACAGTATGAGACTGGAATGATGACTTTAACGGCTGCTAAATCAGAGTTAGAAAAAAATGAACAGGATTTAATTCAAGGTGAACAACAGTTATTAGAGACTAAAACAACATTAGAAAATTCTCGCCAAGAACTTAATCAACAAAAAGCTAATTTAGAACGTGAGATAGCAAGTGCTCATCAACAATTTGAAGCAGCTGAAACAACGTTAGCTCAAGGAGAAACTGAGCTAGAAGCTGGACAAAAAGAATATGAGAAAGCCAAAAAAGAAGCTGAAGAAGGATTTGAAAAAGCTGAGAAAGAGCTAGAAACAGCGAAAAAACAACTTGAAGAGTTAGAAGAGCCAGAGTGGTATGTGCTTGATCGTAATAAACATTATTCATTTGTAGATTACAAAGGAGCAGCAGATAGTATTGATGCGGTTTCACAACTATTCCCTGTGTTTTTCTTTATGGTTGCTGCACTTGTTTGTTTAACAACCATGACACGAATGGTGGATGAACAACGAATGAATATCGGAACGCTAAAAGCACTGGGTTATAATAAATGGAACATTGCTTCAAAGTTTTTAATTTATGCAGGAGTAGCGAGTTTAACAGGAAGTGTGATTGGAGCTGCCGTTGGAAATGTTGTTTTTCCAAATATCGTGATGGAAGCTTATTCGATGATGTATGTCTTGCCAAATAAGATGATTGTCGTGAGTTGGCCACTTATTTTAACTGCTTTAGGAATTGCAGTTGGGGTGACAACTTTATCAGCTTACTTTGCTGTGAATTCAGAGTTAGTTGAAACACCTTCTATTTTAATGAGACCTAAAGCTCCAAAAGAAGGAAAGCGAATTTTATTAGAACGAATTCCTTTTGTATGGAATAACTTAAGTTTCATTGGGAAAGTAACGGTGCGTAATATTTTCCGTTATAAAAAACGTTTCTTCATGACGGTTTTTGGAATCGCTGGGTGTACAGCTTTATTATTAACTGGATTTGGATTAAAAGATTCTATTCGTACTATTGTTGAAAAACAGTTTGGATCATTATTCTTATACGATATGACGTTATCATTTGATCGTGAAACTACAGAAAACGAACGAAATGATTTAATTGAATGGCTTAATCAAGATGATCGATTTGAGGGTACATTATTAACGACTAGTCAAAATGGAAAGTTATACACTGATGATCAAGACAAAGACATTATTATTTTCATTCCTAATCAGTTAGAGAATTTAAATTCGTTTATTCACTTTCAAAATCGTAAAACGGATGAGTCATTTGACTTAACGGATGAAGGTGCAATCTTAACTGAAAAAGTAGCGAATCAACTAGGTGTTAAAGTTGGAGATACAGTAATATTAGAAAATGCAGATGGGAAAAAGGTAGATGTTTCAATTTCAGGGATTACTGAAAACTATATTAATCATTACATCTATTTATCTAAAACTGCTTATGAAAAATTATTTAATGATACGATTAGTTTTAATCAATTAGTTGCTATCTCAAATCAACAAGATAAAGATCTTCAGTCACAAACATCAAGTGAATTAATGGCGTTAGATGAAGTGAGTGGGGTAAGTTGGGTATCTACTCTACAAGATAGCTTTGATGATATGATTAAGAATTTAAACTACGTCATTATTTTACTTATTGTTTCGGCAGGAGCACTTGCATTTGTCGTTCTTTACAATTTAACGAATGTTAATATCTCAGAACGTATGCGTGAAATAGCAACCATTAAAGTATTAGGATTTTATGATTTCGAAGTATCGGCCTATATTTATCGTGAGAATATTATTCTTACGATTATTGGAACACTGGTTGGATTAGTTTTAGGAACAATTTTTCATCAATTTGTAATGACAACGGTTGAAATGGATATGATGATGTTTGGACGTGAAATTCGCGGATTAAGCTACATTTATTCAGCAGGATTAACGTTTATCTTTGCAGCCTTTGTTAACTTAGCGATGTACTATAAACTAAAAAATGTTCAAATGGTAGAGTCATTAAAATCAGTTGATTAGTAATAAAATGAAAGAGAGCTTATGTTGATCATAGGCTCTATTTTTATGTCATCGTTGATGAAAAAACGCATTCAATCTAGTTTGTTGTAGATTTATACGTATAATTGTATAACTTGAACATAAAATTTTTATATAAAGCGGTGGCAGTAAAACAAGAATTTTAAAGTAAATACCTTATATAAGCAAAAAAATCTATATGTTTGATCGTTGTGTCGTAAAAGACAGACTATAGTCAGGGGGAGGAGTATGAAAATATGTTATTTGGTAATGAAGAATCATGAAGTCATTGAAATTGATGTGGAAAAAATGACAACGATTTTTTTTGCTATTATAACTGTGTTGAAGTCTAGACCGGAGTCTATCGTGAATATGGCGATGATGCAATCGATTCCAACTACCCAAGTTAAAGCAATAACTCAATCAATGATTCAAATGAAATATCCCCAATTACTTGATAGGTATCCATATAAAATAAAAGAAAAATACTAGGAAGTTTTAACGAATGTAAATTTAAAAGGATAACGCTTCATATATGTAAAATAGGTAATAAGTCTTAGATGTGTGCATTTGCACACTCGAAACTTTCGACATAATTCGATATACTTGATTTAGAGAGGATTTATGTTTATAATAGAATATTTTTTAAGTGATAACATGTATATTACCCGATGTACACAACTAAACATGATCTATTATATTAAATTCTCTATTGGGAAGTTTATGTCCAATGTTAAGTGGCTCGTTATGATGCTATTTTGTTTATTTTTTATTTAAGTCAAAAGTTATTTATTGTAGATCAGGGCTACAATAAATAACTTTTTTAGTTCATTCATTGTAAATTGAAAGGAAAGCTAAAATGGCTTTCTTTTTTGTTAGTTTAAAAATAATTTATATGATGGTTTCAAGTTAAAATAATATCATTTGGATTGAACAGTAAGTTGTACATTCTTCAACAAAATAACATGTTTTTAGAACAATTCTCATATAATTTAACGATATGAGAGGAGGAGTAGAAATCATGAATGTTGATCAAAACGCAATTAGTATTCAATATGGCGATGTCGATGGCGACTATAACTGTGAAAAAATCATACTATTTGGCACACCATATGGACCTAACCAATCTTATACACAGCAGTTAGAGCTATTAATTCATTATATGGATGATACGAAGTTAAGATTTGAACTAGATTTACAGGGATATGGTATTCATTTGTTTTTAGGAGATTTTCTAAACAAAAACTATAGTCAAATATTGATTACAGGTCGAACAGGAGGTAGCGGAGATTACGCGATTTTACGTTTGTATTGCTTAGAAAATAATAAATTAAAGCTGATACTAGACGAGGAAGATCTTTTAAGAAAGCTAGTTTATCAATCGGGTTATATTAATATGAATGGTACTTTAGGAATTACTTGTCCGGCTAGTGGTCAAACCTTTATGTTAGAAAGTAGAGGGGGATTTAATCCTTACTCATCTTATGGAGGAGTGCGACAGGACATGGGTCAACCGACAGTTACAGCTATCAATACAATCTATCCAATCATGCAGCCATATGATAATTTTTATAGTTTACAAACACAGCAACGAATTATAGGAGCTAACAATTCAGATGTATTAGGACTGATTCAATCGGTGATCCAAGTAACAGAAGAAGCACCACTTATTCGAAGCCAAGCGCTTGTTAAATATGCTAATTCATAGTAAAGAAGTAGAGATTAAATCTCTACTTTTTTTTCGAAAATTTGTTGTTGAAGCTACCACCTTTATTATTGTGTCTATTAAACAAGTGGACATTATGACTGTTATCTTAGAATAACTCATGATATGATTAGAGAAAATAGGCTATAAATGGACAAGATAAGCTTTTTCATGAGTAATAAGATGTCTTAATGATTGAGAAGAAGCGGGAAGTCAAATCAAAAAATATTGATTCGTTTTAAAAGGAGTAGAAGATGAATATTAAAGCACAATTACTAGAATTAGCAGATCCAGGTTATCAAGCATTTACTGAGCGATTAATACCGGGCCATAAAAATATTTTAGGCGTTCGTTTACCCCTTTTACGTAAGGTGGCTAAGGAGATTGCTAAAGAAAATTGGCGTGAATTTTTAAAACAAAACGATGAGGTTTACTTTGAGGAAATCATGTTAAAAGGAATGGTGATTGGCTATATTAAAGATGCATCCGTCAACGAAATAATAAAACTAATTGAAACCTTTATTCCTAAGATGGATAACTGGTCAGTTTGTGATAGTTTTTGTGCGGGTCTTAAAATAACCAAACATCATCAAGAAAAATTTTGGCCGCTGATCTGCTCCTCTCTTTCATCAGAAGATGAGTTTGAAGTCCGATTTGGAATTGTCATGATGCTAACTTATTACGTTGATAATCGATATGTTAATGACGTGTTAAATCACCTAGAGCATCTTTCACATTCAGGGTATTATGTTCGAATGGCGATTGCATGGGCTATCTCGGCTTGTTATGTTAAATATCCAAACTTAACACTCGCTTATTTGAAAGAAACTAAACTAGATACATTTACTTATCACAAAGCACTACAAAAAATTAGCGAATCGTTAAAAAGTGATGTATCAACTAAAGAAATGATGAAACAAATGAAACGTGTCGATCATTGTTAAAAAAAGCATAGTTATTGTAATATATTTGCAGAGCTATGAATTTGAGAGTATTATAGTAGCTACTTAAAGCATCAAGATAATAAAGGAAGTGAAGACGTGGCTTTCATTAAAGTTTATAAAATTACGAAAAATTGTCATAAAAAGATTGAAGCCATTATGGATGAGAAAAAGGCTGGGGATCATGAACTGATTTATAAATTTACAACAACGAGTGAATCCATTCATAAACTAGATTCGGCGTATCATATTGTTCAACGATTTCCTGTGGACGAATATGTAAGACCAGAAATTGCCTATCAAATTGGAATGGAGGTTGCGACTCGATTTTTAAAAGATTATTCTGATTATGTGGTTGCAACGCATACTCATTCAAAAGTTTTACATAATCATATTATTTTTGTATCGACTTCGATGAATGAGGATGAAGCGTATAGTCAACGATATGAAGATAAGCTCCGTCAACTAATTATTCAGTTGACAAATGATTGCTGTAAAAAGTATGGGTTATCAACCATTCAATATAGATAAGCTTCCACCATTAGGAAGCTTTTTATTTAGTTTGAAGTTTATTTATCTTTTGAAATGACGTGTGCTTTTGATCACGTTTTTCAGATTTATTAGACGGTTTGATTTGAGAAAAATAAAATGAGTGCTTAACCAAGAGCAGAGAGAGTTGATACAACTGATTCAGCTGATTAAACCAATGAAACTTATGATATAATAAAGAAAAGATAACATCAGGAGGTTAGAAGATGGATCAACATTATTTAGTGATGTTTTTAAGAGAAGGTAGCTACATTGAATCAAATGTCGAACTTTTAGAACTCGATCGTTCAACAATTTCTGAAGTCGTTGAGCGATTAATTGATTATCATCAAAGTGATGAATTAGAGGACGAACTTCGTAGTTGTGGAACAAATATTCGTGCAATTATTCGTGTCTACTTAAATCATGTCGGTGATTATGGATATGAAGATTTTTATCATTTAGAATTAGTCACACCAAAGTCATTATAGTTAGGTAGGGTTAAAAGATAAAAAGGTAATAAAGTAATGGAGGTTTATGAATGAATAATAACGATATTCTAATTCGTATACGATATGCACTTAATTTAAAAGATGGACAAATGGTCAAAATCTTTAAACTAGGTGGAGTTGAGGTTACAGAAGAAGAAGTCAAAAAAATGTTAACTAAAGTTAAAGAAGAGTTTGGATTCCAAGATGAAACAAACACCGATACTTTACCTTGTAACAATAAGATGTTAGACAGTTTCTTAAACGGATTAATTATTTTCAAACGTGGTCCACAAGAAAAGAAACCGAATCAACCAGAAAATCCAGTGAGTATTCGTCGTAATAATGTCAATAATATTGTTTTAAAGAAATTAAAAATTGCCTTAGCTTTAACAGCAGAAGAAGTTCTTGATATTTTAGGATTAGCAGGTGTTAAAATTTCAAAAAGTGAATTAAGTGCCGTATTACGTAAAGACGGACATAAAAACTATAAAGAATGTGGCGATCGTTATTTACGCAACTTTTTAAAGGGATTAGCGATTCAATATCGTACAGCACAAAAATAAAATTATTATAGTTTTAAATGACAGATGTTGTCGTAATCACACAGAAATTGTCGTTGAAAAAACGCATATTTGTTGATATAATTTAACTTTAAAAAGATAGTTATGATGACAAATATCTATATATTGGAGAAGTGAAAGATGACAGTAAGAATTGCAATTCTAGGTGGACCAAGATGTGGTAAAACAACGTTAATTCAACAATTATACGTGGATTTAAAAATTCGAGATATTAATGTCGGAGTTGCGACTGAATATAGTACAGATTATTTACGTGATAAAGGAATGATTGAATCTATTTCAGAGCAATATGGAATTTACTTAGGGCAATTACATTTAGAAAAAGCATTAGAAGGACATGATTATGCGATTACTGATTATGCAACGTTCGTTCCATACATTTATGGACGTTTAATGCTTGGTGATAAAAAACGCACTAAAAAAGAAATTGAAATTTTAAATGACTTATATAGCTTAGCTATTCGCGATTTACCTCAATATGATCATATCTTCTTTGTTCCACGCGAATTTGGATACAAAAAAGATGGTGTTCGCTGGCAAGATGAAGAAGTGGCTCAAATGGTAGATGATGCTATTTTAAACTTCTTAAATGCTGAAAATGTTAAGTATGAAATGATTACTGGATCAACACGTGAACGTTCACAAAAAATAATGGATATTGTTGGGATTGATAAAGAAATCATTCAACCACAATCAGTAGAAAACATAGCACAATAATAAAAGTGCCGTTAATGTTAACGGCACTTTTTGTATGCATTTATGAAGTTATGTTTTAAATGAATTGACTCATAATATGATTTAGAAATCATCATTCATGGATTACTTTCGTAGCAATTTAGGAGAAATGTTTATTAGATTAATACTTTTTCAAATGCGAGACGTTTACTACCATCTGATAAATAAATAATGCCACAATAGCTGAATTGATTTTTAGCTAATAACTTTTGCATGGATTGATTATCTTCATGAGTATCAATTCTAATACTTGAAATTGCATTTTCTTTACACATGCGTTCAGTATGAAAAATAAACTCAGAAGCAATGCTCATCCCTTTAAAAGAAGAATCAACAGCGACTCGATGCATGACGGCATACTTTTGTTGACTTTTCCATTTACCATTAAAAATTTGATGATAAGTCGGCTCTTCTTCAAATGAAATAACAGCGACTGCAATAATTTTTTTATTTTTAGTT
>artificially_reared_2__coassemble_441_pt1 | contig 22221 bp, 17 predicted proteins | sample artificially_reared_2__metabat2_low_PE_015 | metagenome-assembled genome bin artificially_reared_2 | reverse complement strand
TGCTCCATAGAGTCCGAGGCCAACTGTATGTCTTGCAGTTTGAAAATAAGTTAATGCATCAGCAAGCACAAGCCATCACGAGAGCAGAAACGCGGTCGCTATCTGCGACCAATCATGTCGTCAAGATGAATGGCCAAGTCCTTGAAACACCAAAAGAGACACTGTTTTCTGATTTTAATATTACCTTTAAAGAAAATGGCAATATCAAATCTATCAAAACGGCTAAGATTATCATTACTTTACCTTATGAAGGAAATAAACAGCTAATTTATCAGCTACAGTTAGGAAGTGGTCAATATAAAAAATTCAATGAGCAAGATGAAAAAGGTAATTATCTCGTTCATAAAAAATATGGCGTGGCAGTGAAATATATTGATCCTGTTTTGCGATTAAAGCAAAAAACGATTGTTCAAAATGTGGTAGGATCAATGATTCATAAAGAAATGCTAGCAGAAGAAATGAGATTACTTTATGTGGCAATGACACGAGCTAAATCAAAATTAATTTTCACAGGTGTATTTGATACAGATAAAAAGTTGGCCTCAATGAGTGAAGTGATCAAAGAGTCACAGTGGATGCTTCCTTCAAGTCATCGATTGAATGCGAAAAATTATGCGGATTGGATTATTCCTGCCGTGTTAAAGCATAAAGACTCAAAAGAAATTGTTCAAACTTATTGTGATAGACAAGCTTATTTATTAGACGATGAAAGTTCATGGCAATTGCGCGTTATTACGGAGCATGAACAACTACAAGAACAATCATCTAAAAGTGAACAACAAACAATGGACCCACCTAAACTTGATTTTGAGAAGATCTTTTATCAAACTTACGAGTATCAGCCCCTCGTTGAAATTAATGCGAAGCAATCTGTTTCACAGCGAAAAGAAGAAGAGTCAACGCCAATTTTTAAAGGGATTCCAGAAGTAAAACCTCAAGTAGCTTATGATCGCCCTTCTTTTATGAAAGAAAATCAAGTCAGTGGACCGGAAGCAGGAACAGCACTTCATCAATTTATGCAACATCTTCCGCTTTCACTCAATCATACGACTGAAAGTCTTCAAGAACTGAAAGAACGTATCATTGAAAAGGAAATGATGACGGAAGCGATGGCAAATAAAATTAACTTTGAACAAGTTTTAGCTTTTACGAAAACACCGCTTTATGAAACCATTACAAAAGCAAATACGGTTAAAAAAGAAGTTCCATTCATGACCTTAGTTAAAATTGCGGATCATGAACAGTCACAAATTTTATTACAAGGGGTCATCGACTTATTAGCTGAGTTTGATGATGAAGTTTTTATTATTGACTATAAAACCGATTACGTCTTTAACTTTGAATCTCAATACAATGAACTAAAAGAACGTTATGCGGTTCAAATGAAGTATTATTCAAAGGCTATTAAAGAAATTTATCCAACTAAAAAAGTTAGTTGTTATGTTTACTTCTTAAAAGTTCAACAATCTATTATCTATGAATAAAAAAAGCTGAATCCCAGACGGGGTTCAGCTTTTTTAATCATCAAATTTAACATTATCTTTAATATAGGCTTTTGTTTTTAAGTATAACGTACGCTCATGGAAGTCCACTTCATTATGTTTAATTCGAATTCCCTCAATATAAGAAGCGAGTACAAGTCCAAACAAAATCATATAAGAGATCGAAGAACTTCCTCCAGAGCTAATGAAAGGTAATGTAACCCCGGTAATTGGCAACAATCCAATCGTCATTCCGATATTTTGAATTTGCTGGAAGAATAACATTCCAAAAATCCCAATACATACATAACTATTATAATGTCCTCGATTTAAGGTCGCTGTATTTAAGATTTCATAATCAAATAAGCCACATAAAATCACTGTAATCAGTGTTCCAATTAATCCAAAATCCATGCCGATCACAGCAAAGATAAAATCGGTATGAGCTTCAGGGAAATAAACTGTTGAACTTTGAAATCCATTTCCAACGAGATTTCCAGAACCAATCGCGAGTAATCCTTTAGCGAGCTGCATCCCTTCGCTTCCCATCGTTCCAAAAGGATCAAACCAGCCGAAGAAACGATTAAGTTTGTAGGGAGCTACTCCTAATGTATCCGTTAAAAAATCAGGAAATATTCCGACTAAGACAATAAAGAGAGTGATTAACGCGATTGCTAATCCACCAACTGTTAAAATGTAACGCCACTGTATTCCTGAAGCAAAAATCATTAACGCGATAAAGAATAAGACAATCATCGTCACTCCTGAGTCGGGTTGGATAAATATTAAAATAGCAGGTGGTAAAACAGCTAACATAATTTTACAAAGCAGTTGGAAATCGGTTTTAAAATTACGACTTAGATGAGGATAATGTTCGTTATGACTTTGAATAATATCCGCAACGACAAGAACTAGACCAATCTTCATAAACTCTGAAGGTTGAATCGTCCCAATCCCCGGAAGTTCAAACCATGAAACAGCTCCGTTAAGTTCTTTAACAAAAGGAATTGGAATATGAAGATGTTTGTAAGCGAATAACCCCAAGAGAGGAATCATCCAAAAACCGTAAATCCACCATCGAAGAGCGCGAATGCGATCACTTCCAATAATGACCACAAAAAGGGCAACAATCGCACCAAGTGAGATAAATAAAAGTTGTCGACTCGCATAATTAATGGTGATAGCCGGATAGTTAATTTTAGTGAGCGGAACCGCTGACTCAATGGCGACTAAACCAATTCCAATAATTAAAATTAGATATACAATAATTGGATTATAAAATAAAATCCGAAGGTTGTTAAAAATAGTTCTCAAATTTATCACCTATGATGTAAGGATAGTCTTATTCTATCAGATAATTGTAGAATTGATAAGAGATAGAGAAGAAATGTTTTCATAAAATAGAATTCCTCGTTTGACGTCACCTTTTGAAAAGAAGTAGCAGAGAGTGACAGAAGATTTAAGCCTGCATAAATTATAATATGACGAAGGTAAGGGAGGTTAGTCGAATGCCTAAATCAGTTGAAAAAGAGCCGCTTTTATTTGTAGATACTTCATTTAAGGGATGTTTTGTGCAAGAACAAAGTTTTTTTAAAACACCAACACCTAAACCTAAAAATATTGCCGCCTCAAACTATGTTCATAATTTTGATCAACTTAGTGAAAGTCACTTTGAACAACTCGTTCCATCTAATGTGACCATTCACGAAGTAACAAAAGAAGAGTCTTTTTTTGAACCTGTATCACTTAGTTTTAAAGAGAAAAAAGAAGAGATAGAGGAGAGTTTTCCTTATGAAACGGTGAACATTGTTGTAGATTATGAGAGCCAGTCATCATCTTTGCTATTTGAAGATGAGCCAATCGATTCTACAGATGAGATACCGGTAGTTGAAGCGATAGCATTTCATGAAGTACCCGCTTCCTTTGCAGAAGAGATAAACGAACCAATCGATTTGTTTTCACCAGAGGAAAGTACAGACGAAACCGTTGAAGATAGTTCAAATCAATTAGTAAATAATGAAGAAGATTTTATGATAGCTGACTCATTGGTGAACAGTTATGATGATTTTAACGTTGAATTATCAGAAGAGTTAGTTTCATTTTCATCTTTAGATACAAGTGAAAGTCCGCTTATCCATGAAAATGAGGAAGTAAGTTCTTTGGATATCGTACCATCTGTTGAGGTTGATGAAAAGCATGAAGAAGTTTTATCATTTATAAGAGATTTAACTCATCGTCCATCAATGATGAGAGCACCGATTGTTCAAATCGTCAAACAGGATGGTAGTTTAAAATCAGGAATGATTGAATTGGTTGATGAGTGGCATATTAGTATTGATGATTTAATGAATGAAGTAGAAGTCATACCTCTTTCAGAAATTGAAGGAATTAGAATTCTACACTTATAAAAAAGAAGCCAACGATTTGGCTTCTTTCATTTTAATCTTAATAAAGACAACCTTTTAGACAAAGCTCGACATCGTCTAGACATTGAACGGCACTAAATTCATTTAAATCAACAGTTACACATGTTTTTGTCACTTGATAGGTTTGATCATTTGCCAAGTGATGATCGGTATGATGACACTCTGATTTAAGCGGGATTAATAGTCTTAAGGTTGCACAATTTCCTCTGACGTCTTCGACTCTAAAAATCATACGACAATCAACCATCGTTTCACTGCAATAGGATAAGTTAAAGGGTTGACCATTTTTCAAATATAAAATAATAGGTCGAGTATTTGCGGTAGAACGTTGTCCTAAAAATGGTTGATGACATCGTAGACATGAATCTTGTTTTTCTTTAGATAAGCTTTGACGTTGTAATCGATCAATTTGTTTTAAAGTCGTTAGCACACATTTTTTTTCAACACAAGAAGGAATTGTTTCACAATAAATAGTCTGATGATAATTACAACTCATCTCTCTCACCTCCTTCCTTACTATAAGTTATGTCACAAGTTTTAGTTGGTATAGTCGTTTTTCCTTGAACTAAAAAAAGAGGACTTAGTCCTCTTTTTAAATACAGTTACACATCTCTAAGTTTACGAACACATCATCTAAACACTGAATCGCAATGAAATCATTTAAGTTAACAGTGACGCAAGTGCGTGTTGGAAGAAGTTCTGTTTCAAATCCTACTCCATTGAATTCATCAAAAGAAGCTGAATTAGTATTACATGATAGTCTTCGGGTTGCTAAGGCTCTTAAGGTTGCACAGTTTCCATTGACTTCTTCGACACGAAAAACTGGAATCGGTTCACTTGGATTATCCGTTAAAACGGCTAATTTAAATGCTTCTCCGTTTGGAAGATATAATATAAATGGTCTAGTGTTTGCTTTAGAAGTTTCCCCTAAGATAGGGGTGTTACAACGAGAACAACCGATTTCAGTTGGCACAACAGCTTGCTGTAAACGGTTGATGAATCTTACAATATCAGACACACAATTTGCTGATCGATTTGCATTTAGGTTAGTAGTTGTAGTGGGTGTATTACTTTCACAACTCATATCCTCACCTCCTAGGTACACTAATAATTTATGCCTTTTTCAAATAGTTGACTATTTAAAACCCCCAAATTTAAGATAAATACATTCATTTTAATTGTTAAAATTTAGGTTTATTTTTAAAAACATGGTACATACTAAATCTGATATGAAAAGGGGTGTGTATTAGATGCAAAAGATGCAGAAAATATTAGTTCTTGGTAGTGTCGTCACTTTATTAGCTTTAGGATTGTTTTTTTATTCTTATATGATGAGTGATGAGATGGTTTTAATACGATTAGGTTATGATCGTGAACTAATTGATGTGTTAATGGAGGAACAACCTGATCTTGTTCAAGATTTAATTGCTGATCATCGTAACAGTGACGAAATCTCAGACTATTTAACGGTTAACGGATTTAATTATGATTGTTATGATGCCTATGTGGAATTAGCTAAACAATATCCTGATCAGGAAGCCAGTGATATTGTTTATTTAGCAACGTTTTTAGATCATGTTTTTTTCCCAACGTTATTAAAACAAGGGTATGCAGAGGAAACGATTGAACTATGGTTTTCAGATCCCGACTTTAATACGTATATTGAATCTGTTGACATCGTGACATTGAATCGACTTTTAAATTATGCGAAAGAAACAGGTAATGATTTAATGAGTTTATTTAGTTACGTTAACTATGAAACGAGATATCCGTATTTGAAAATGGATGAAGTCGTTTCTTCCGTTAACGAGTATCAAACGGTGATTTTACCAAGTCTTAAAGAAAAAGGATTTAAATCTTCACAAGTTGAGCAGCTGTTTAATCAGTTTGGATTATCAGATTTGAAGTCACTAATGGAAACAACTTTAAATCCTGATCAAGCTTTTGAACTCATGACAGCTAGTAGTTTTGATTCATCAAGTTTTGCTATTTATGATGAAATCTTAAGTCAGAGTGAAAATTATTCCGTCACTTATGCTTTGCAATATGCAAAGTATCCAAATGTTAAGACAAACTTTTATGAGGCTATTGTTGAAACACCTAATCCAAATAGTTTATATGTTTTAGTCAATAAAAATTATCGCTTAAATGAAACATATACACCGACTGATTTTGTTCCAGTAGATGTATCGTTATCAGAATATGCTCAAGTGAATACAAACTACTTACGTCGTGATGCGGCTGATGCCACTGAGTCCTTATTCGCTAAAGCGAAAGAAGCGGGATATGAGTTAACGTTGAGAACCGGGTATCTTTCATATGACATTCAAAAGAATTTATATCATCAAGATGTCTATGAGATGGGGTATGAGTATGCTGACCAGTTTAATAGTCGACCAGGTCACAGTGAACATCAGACAGGATTAGCCATTGATATTACAACACCATCCATTAATAATGAATTATCGATGGAGTTTGCTAATACAGGCGAGGGAAAATGGGTACTAGAGCATGCTCATGAGTTTGGATTTATTATTCGATACCCAGAAAATCGTGAAGAAGAAGTGGGTTATAGTTACGAACCTTATCATCTTCGTTATGTCGGGGTTGAAGCTGCTACTGAAATTTATAATAATGACTGGACGTTAGAAGATTACGTCTTAAATTATGCTTTGTTAGATCAAACAGAAGACCAACAAGTAGCACCTAGTGCCCCAAGTCAAGAAGAATCTGATGGAATTAATAATCCTAAAGATGAATTGAGCGATGATGAGGCAACGACTGATGAATCAGTGGATTCAAATTTAAATGAGTCAGAAATTGAAGGTAATCAAGATCTTGAATCAGACGATCACTCTGGTACGTTAGAAGAGAAAAATCCTGATGAATCTGATTCATCAACTGCGGAAGATCAAGACGATAGTCAAAAAAGTCAAGCCATCCAAGAAGATAGCGAATTAAATGAACAAGAAAAATATGAATTATAACTCTATTCGTCTAGTTAAAAGGGTGCCTCGTGCACTCTTTTAATTTTTGAAAAAAATGTCGGGAAATCATTGTCGTTTTAAGGGGGATAAAAAATGTGTCGGGAAATGGGGTGTCGATAAATAAGGGAATAAGGTGCTGTCGGGAAATTTCGGAAATTAGCTTTTTAGGTCGTTAAAACAGGACAGAATAATTCACCTAAATGGAACTAATTTTATACTAAAGAGGAACGTCTCATGGATTAGGAAGTTGTTAAAGTGTTAGAAGAGATTGTTATAAAATTTTATTTGAATAGATTATGCTCACTTTAGACATTCAAATTAAAATGAGTGTTCTTCTCCTGTTTTGTGAAATTTTTTAGATAATTCTTTCTTACTTAGCAAGACATAAAAAAAAGCTCTGACGATGCAAGTGACAGTCAGAGCTTTTTTTGTACGAGATAAATTTATGATTGGTTAGTATTAGTGGGTTATAAAAATAAAAAAGGTGTTAACGATCGTATCTAAGCTTTAAGATGATGTTAAAAGCGTTAAAAATTCTTCCTCGTTTAAGAAAAGAATATCTTGTCCGTGATAAACAAGCTCAATCGCTTTTCTTAGCTTTGTGCTCATTTCATTTGGAGAAAGTTCGTAAATATTTTTAATTCCTGTGACAACAATGTTTGTTTTTTTTGTTACCGAGCTACCAACGGTTCCACCTAGTTGTCCAATTAAAGCAATGGCTTCCTGACGAGATAGACTTTTTAGTGCTCCAGTGAAGACGACGGTTTGATGCTTAAAAAATTCCGTTTGACTATAAAAGAGTGGAGATGAGGTTAATTGTTTTTTTGAGCTTGACGAAACAGAGGAAGATCCTTTTTTAGGTGGGCGATAACCTTTTTCAAACACGCATCCAGGATTAATACCCACTTGATGAAAAAGATTTTCGATTGAGGGTGCCTGTAATTCTTCATTCACTTTCAGTAAAATATTGGCACAAGCGAATGCATCGGCAGCGGCGTGATGATGGTTGAACTCTAGTCCAAGATAGTGATTAACGGTATTTAGTTTAGCATTTTCAAGCATAGGAAAGAAGTTTTTGGATAAAAGCATCGTACATCCATAGTTAAATGATGGATAAGGAATGTTGTAAGTATCGAGCGTGGCACGTAAAACACTCATATCAAATGAAGCGTTGTGCGCCACAATAAAGGTATTATTAAAATATGGCTCAAGTTCAGGCCATAATTCATCAAATTCTTTAGCCTTTTTTACATCGTGACTTCTGAGTCCATGAATCCAAGTATTCATCGGATTAAATCTTAATTCTTTTGGTTTAATTAAATAATATAATTCTTTAATGACTTTTCCGTTTTTTACAACGGTTAGTCCAAGTGAACAAGCACTTGCGCGCTTTTCATTGGCAGTTTCAAAATCAATAGCAATAAAATTCATGAGTTAATCTCCCTACATAATATCTGTCGTTACTATTATAGACCGGTCTTTATAGTTTGTTAAGTAAAAGAAAAAGGATGAGCGTGTGATAAGTTAGATAAAAATCTATGGTTTTAATGAAACGAATAACGCTTTAAAGTCTTTCATATATTGGGTAATAGTTTGGAGTTAGAAGGGGGAAGTCACATTGACACAAACAAAACTCATCGTAGAAAGTCTTGGTCGAAAATCATTGCAATTAGCACCAAATCTAACGAAAACGTGTTGCTTTTACGAGGTTCAAAAAACACCAACTAAAAGTTTATCGACTCATATGATACTTCTAATTGATCGCTCAGCTAGTATGATCGGTTATCTTGAAGACCTTAAAGAGATGATTACTTTAACCATAGATCAATTAAAATCAAGTTTCAAGCATCGTGTATCTGTCATCTCATTTGGAAATGATGGAGAGATGGAATGGTTAGTTGATAATCTTAAAGCATCTGAAGCCAAGTCTCAGCTAGAATTTATTCATCAGCGATTAGAAGAAAGTTGTGGAGATGAATTTACTGTTTTATCAACGGCACTTGAAACGACTTTTCATGATCTAATCAAATATCGGAAGCAGAATGAATTCGTTCAAGTTATTGTGATGACGGATGGTTATTTGTATTCAGAAACGACTTCATTAGAAGTTGAACAATCACGTTGTTATGGCTGGATGCTTGATTTTACAGCTCAAAAAATAGTGACTCAAATCATTGGTGTTGGAACATGTAATTTGAACTTTTTGACGCAATTAGCAGGAACAACAAAGATAGGCGATTTTTATCCTTATATGGATCGTCAAAGTTATCGTTCCTGTCTGAAACACTGGATGAAATGTAGTCAATCTCTCTTAGATGCTTCGCATCAAATTTTAAATAACAACTATTTTTTATCGCTAACGTCACAGAAAGTTAATCAACCAAGACACCTAATCACGATGGGAAATGTTTCGCAACTCATCGTTACCTTTGATGAAGTGTTACAAATTGATGATCAGTTAGTTCCAACGATAGCTCGTGATATTTCAGATGAATTAGAACATCAGTTTAAACTGTCATATGCCTATTATTTATTAAAACAACGTCAAGTCAATGAGGCCACTTTCTTATTGAAAGAGACTCATCTTTTTTCGGTGCTTAATCAAGGGTATTCTGATGGTGAGATTTGTCGAAGTTTAGCTGTCGTTAACCGTTATCGATTTCAATCGAAGTTCATTCGTCCCTTCAAACAAGCATCGTTAAAAAATATCTCTGTCTTAACGTTGTTAGAAATGATTTTAGATGATCCTTTTTCAACTTTATTTTGGCAGTATGAACAAAAAGCTCTTCCAAAAATTGAGGAAAATAACGTGACATTTATAGCTAATGAAAAACGTTATTTTGAAGTGACGAAGGTCAAAGTAAGCACAACAAAACAAAACATAACACTGACTGTCAAAGTGGACGGAGTATCCAAGCAAAAACAAACCAACTTAAAATTAGATTGCTTTGTTTTTAGAACGTATCATTTAATTGAAGATGGAAATTTAAAACTTAAACAGTTAGCTTGTCAGTTATCTCCGAAGTTAAGAAAAAGATTCAGGGAGTTAAAACTAATCAAAGCAACGACAAGTGATTCATCAGGCATCGATATCATTGATTTAAAAGATTTAAAATTAGTGACACAAAATTCAAAAGAACTGATTGATAGTGAACAAATAGCTAAGCAGTTATATGAACTAGAACAAACAAAATTAAGAATTCAAAGTTTAAAAACAATGCTTAATCAACAATGGCAAAAACGAAAAGGAAATTCGGTTAAAGATATCGGGCAATATCATCAAGTGAGTCCGTCTTTCATGTTTCAGCCTCAAATAAAGCCATCTCCTTTGTTGAAACGAGATGTGACGTTACAGTTAGTCACTGAATGGACAATTGAAAACTTTTCAAAATCAATAGAGCGGCAAAAATGTTATGAGAGAATTCAATCTGGATTGCTAACCGCTAATCAATCCGCTTTTAACTATTTAAAGGATCAATTAAATCAAGAAAAACAAAAACAATTAGCGCTTCAAAATAAAATTTACTTATTAAGATTAAAATCTCAGTTGTTAAATGATCCTGTTTTTCATTGGGATGAAGTAAATGTTGTTCAAGAAAAACATCATCAAAGAGTGATTTCTAAACAAAAAATTGGTGAAATAATCATTAAAGAGAATAAATACTTCATTCACTCCGCAACCTAAGAACAGATAAGAATGTATGAAACGGAGGTATGTAAAAAATGGGGATAAAACAACAGTCAATGAGTCAAGCGAAACTGTTTTTTTTAAGAGCTATTTTTGTATCCGTCTTTCTATTTTGTGAACTGTTTGTCTTAGGGCCAGAGCCGATGTTTATTCATGCATATGAGAAGTTGCCATCGTCAAGTCTTTTAATCAATGGGTTAGATGTTTCTACCTTAACAGAAGATAAGATTATCGCTATGATTGAAGAACAACTCAATCAATATCAAAATCGTCAAATCATCGTTCGTGTTCATGATCAGTTATTTGAGACGACCGTATCTGAATTTGATCCGAAGGTGAAAGAAGACACTCAACAGTTAGTTAAAGATGTTTTAACACTAGGAAAAGATTTAGAGTTAATGCAACAAATTTCGCAAGTTAATCAAGATCAATCTTATGAGTTTATAATTGAATATACATATAATCACGAAGCATTAGAAAAGTGGGCGCGATTAATTGAAAAAGAAGTATACATTGAGAAAATCGAACCAACCTTTCAAAGAATCTCTTCAACAGAACTTAAGTTAGATGAAGGACGAGATGGTCAATTTCTCGTTGTTGAGCAGTTGTTAGAAGAGCTAGGAAAACAGCTCAATCAAAGTTCAATGAATCCAATCGAAGTTGATGCCAATGTGATGATTGATCCTCGAGAATTAGATATCGAGGCATTGAAGACAATTGATACAAAGGTGTCCTCTTACTCAACGGAATATTTAGCTGGTATTCCCCGTGCTAAAAATGTCGAATTAGCTTCGTCAAAAATTAATCATACTATTTTAATGCCTGGGGAAGAATTTTCTTATTACAAAAAAGTGGCTCCGATAGATTCTGCTCACGGTTATGTGAATGCGACTGTCTTTTTAAACGGAAAACCGATTCCCGGAATTGGGGGAGGCATTTGTCAAGTTTCATCGACTTTATATAATGCTCAATTAAAAGCGGGAATTATAGCGACAGAACGGCTCAATCATAGTTTACCTGTTCGTTATGTACCTCTTGGGCAAGACGCCACTATAGCAGATAACGCCATTGATTTAAAGTTTGTAAATACATACGAATATCCTATTTTGATTTTTACCTATGCTAAATATGGAAGTTTAACAGTTGAGTTTTGGTCAAATTCAAGAGCATTAAACGGTATTATCTATGAACCAAAAACTGTGATTTATAATGATGGATTAAAGGCAGATACGACATTATACGGCTATAATGAAGAAGGAGAACTCGTTTACGAGCAATTTTTACACACAAGTGTTTATCGTAAAAAGGCCCATTAAAAAATGAACGAGTTACTTTGATAAACATAGTGATACTTTTAAAGTAGTCGCAAGGATATAAGAACAAAATAAAAAGCTGAGTGATCTCAGCTTTTTATTTTACTTTTTTTAAATTCATAATAAACGATTCATCAGGATCGATATAAATGGTTTTTTGATTGTCGTAGGTTACAAATCCAAGATGAGCGGCTGGTACTTTTTTAACGTGACGAACACGTGTATAATCAATTGGAACACTAGAAGATAAGCGTCCTTTTGAAAAGTAAGACGCTAATTGAGCAGCCGAACGAATCGTTGCTTCACTTAATTCATCTATGTCACTTCGTACTAAAACGTGAGAACCAGGCATGTCTTTAGCATGGAACCACCATTCATGACGACGAGCAAATTTATGAGTTAAGTAATCATTTTGTAAATTATTTTTTCCAACAAAAATTTCAACTCCATCGGTTGAAAGATATTTTTCAATGCTTGGCTTTCCATTTGCTTTACGTTTTTTCGTTTGACGCTTACGTAAGTAACCAGCTAATTCTAATTCTTCTTTAATCTCATAAGCATCTTTTAACGTCGCTGTTTCCATTTGAATCATTAATGTTTCAAAGTAAGCAATCTCTTTTTCTGTTAATTCAAGTTGTTCTAAAATATAATTAACGGCATTTTTAGCTTTACTGTATTTTTGGAAATACTTTTGAGCATTTTCTGATGCGGATAACATAGGATCAAGTTTAATCGTGATAGTTTCTAAATTTTCAGAATAGAAATTTTGAACATGTACTAACGAATCTCCACGATTAATTTGATAAATGTTCGCTAAGATTAAATCACCTAATATTTTATACTGCTCTGCTTTTTCTGAGTGAAGAAGTTCTTCATGAAGTTTTTCTAATTTCTTTGTATTTTTTTCATATTCCTGACGAATAAATCGTTCAATATCGTGATATTGTTGCTTAATACGATCGCGTTCATCTTTTCCAAAGTAAAAGCGATCAAACATCTCCCATAACGTGTCGCATGGAATAAGCTCACCTTCGACGTGATAAAGTGGAAGAAGATAAAAATACTCTTTCGAACTAATTATGACATGAGGAGAAGGCATCTCTTTAATTTCAGTCATTACTGCTTTAAATGATTCAAATAAATGAAGGATCGAATCGGATTCACTACGATAAACGATTTCACGAGCAATCAGTGGAGACAGACCTTGAAATTTAGCGACTAGCTGTTTATCATAACGTTCATTTTCAGTAATTAATGATGAAAAGAAATCAAAGTCAAGGTCATCTGGACATTGTTTTTCTTGAGTCGGTGGTAAAATATAAGTAGCACCAGGTTGTAAAGAACGGTAACGATTGACAAGAGGTGAGATGTGTTTAATGGTATCTAAAATTCGATGATTAACATCGGTTAAAATTAAATTACTATGTTTTCCCATAATCTCAATGTATAAAAATTTAAGCATTTGATCGCCGAGTTCGTTCACATGACGAATAGTGAATTTAATCATGCGATCATGATTAATTTGCTCAATATTATAAATAATTCCACCTTCAAGATGTTTTCTTAAAAACATACAAAACATAGGTGGCTCATCTGGATATTGATAATCAAGTGTCGTAATTTGCACACGAGCATACGATGAATGTGTTGAGAATAAAACTTTTTGATTTTTTCCTTGCGCACGAATTTGCATTAAAATTTCGTGGTTTGATAACTGATAAATTTTATTAATTCGTCCAGCTAATAGCGACTCTTTTAAAGCAGTTGCTACACTTGACGTCATAAGACCATCAAAAGCCATGAAAATCACCTCGTTAATACTGGATTATATTAAAAAGTATATCATTTTTTAGGATGATTAGACATAAAAATAGAATAAAAACGTCATAATAATGATAGGACTTGTCTATAAAATTTTAAAAAAGCTATAATAAACTGTAAAATAATTCATGATAAAATCCGTACAGAGCTATTTAATTTTGATAAAATTCATGCTATTATAATGGAATGAAAGTTTAAGGAGAAGTGAATGCATGAGATTAGTAGAAAAAGGCGTACTAATAGTCATATCAGGTCCTAGTGGTGTAGGAAAAGGAACTGTGCGCGCATCAATATTTGAACAAAAAGATCATAATTTAGAGTATTCCATTTCGATGACAACAAGAAAGCCACGCGTTGGAGAAGTCAACGGTGTCGATTATTTCTTTGTTGAAAAAGAAGAATTTTTAGATAGAATTGATCAAGGTCAATTATTAGAGTGGGCTGAATTCGTAGGAAATTATTACGGAACGCCACTAGATTATGTGAATGAAAAATTAAATGAAGGTAAAGACGTCGTTCTTGAAATTGAAGTTCAAGGAGCTTTACAAGTTAAAAATGTCATGCCAGACGCATGTTTCATCTTCATCGCACCTCCAAGTATGGAAGAACTTCGTAACCGCATCATGACTCGTGGAACAGAGGCGATGGAAGTTATTAATAAACGTATGCAAAAAGCGGAGTCTGAAATTGGACTTGCTCATGAGTACGATTACATTGTGATTAACGATACGGTAGAAAATGCTCGTGATCGAATTATGGCGATTATTGAAGCAGAGCATTCACGTTCAAACCGTGTCTTAGAATACTATAATAAAAATATTGTGGAGGTTGAATAATTATGACAGGAATGCGCTATCCATCAATCGATAAATTATTAGATAAAGTAGATTCTAAATATAAAATTGCTTATATTGCTGCTAAACGTGCACGTCAAATTGTTGATGCTGGACAATCACAATTAGACTACGTAGACGGATTACCAACAGCAAAATGTGCAAAACCAGTAGGGGTTGCTTTAGAAGAAATCCTTAATGATGTTGTAGACTTTGAATTAAAAGAACAATAATAATTAAACCTTAGCAGATGCTAAGGTTTTTTATTGTGGTGACGTTTATCAGAATCTGTCGTGTGCTATAATAAAGGTAATAGATTGGGGAGGTGTTGACATGATTGCTGAGGTTGTCGTTGATATAAAAAATAAAGCAGTCAATAAAGTATTTGATTACATAGTCCCTGAAGAGTTGAGTCACTTAATCCAACCAGGAGTACGTGTGTTAGTTCCATTCGGACCCCGCACGATCATGGGGTTTGTTATTTCCTTAAAAGAGAGTACGAACCTTCAAAAATTACGTCCACTGAAAGAATTAATCGACGTCGTACCTGTCTTAAATGATGAGTTACGAGAACTAGGAATGAGTTTGAGTGAAGAAACAGGAAGTACGATGATTCAATGCTTTGAAGCCATGATTCCAAATGCAATGAGGGCCAAGTATAAAAAAAGACTCGTTCGTTTAAATGAAAATCTTCCGTCAGCATTAAACACGTTATTTTTACATTCAACAAGTATTGATTACGAACAAATCCCATCTTCACTTCTAAAGGAAGTTAAACAGGCCATTGAGCGTAAGGAAGTTGAGCTTGTTTATGAAGTGAAAGATAAATTAGGAAAAAAATTAATCAAGTATTTAGCATTAGTTGACCCTAATATAGATCTAACGCCATTTAAGCGTGCCATGAAGCAAAAGCAAGTCATTGAATATCTAATGAAAGCATCAAAACCGATTTTAAAGTCAACCTTAATGGAAGAACTACAGGTCACACATGCAATGATAAAAACATTGGTTGATAAAAAAGTTATTCAAGAAATCGAAGTAGAGGCATACCGTGATCCTTATGCTGATACAGTGCATTCGCAAACTAAGGCGCTTCACTTAAATCAAGAACAACAAGTAGCAGTGACAACCGTTGCTCATGCTTGCCAAGCGAAGGCGCACGACGTTTTCTTATTACATGGAATTACAGGTAGCGGGAAAACTGAAGTTTACTTACAAATGATTGAAAATGTATTAGCCCAGGGGAAACAGGCCATTATGTTAGTTCCTGAAATTGCCCTAACTCCACAAATTGCAAGTCGTTTTAAAAGCCGCTTTCAAAATAAAGTCGCTGTCCTTCATAGTGCTTTATCGATGGGAGAGAAATATGATGAGTGGCGTAAAATTTTAAAACAAGAGGTTCAAATCGTGGTAGGAGCTCGTTCAGCTATCTTTGCCCCGTTTAAAGACATTGGAATCATTATTATTGATGAAGAGCACGAAGCCACTTATAAGCAGGAAGAGGCTCCACGTTATCATGCGATTGAGGTCGCTAAGCAACGTGCCATTACACATCGTTGCCCAGTCGTGCTTGGAAGTGCGACCCCATCATTAGAATCATTTGCTCGTGCTCAAAAAGGGGTTTATCGTTTATTAACGCTTTCTAAGCGAGCTGTTGCAACTGCGAAATTGCCGACGGTTAAACTCATTGATATGCGTGAACATTCAGCTGTTAGTGAGCAAATGATTTTAAGCAATGAACTAAAAGAGGCGATCGCCGAGCGTCTAAAACGTCAAGAACAAGTCGTCTTATTATTAAATCGTCGTGGTTATTCTAACTTTATGCAATGTCGAGAATGTGGTGAAGTGGTTAACTGTCCAAACTGTGACGTGTCATTAACTTATCATAAACCGAATCAAAAGTTAAAATGCCATTACTGTGGTTTTGAACATTTTATTTTAAAGCGATGCCCATCTTGTCAAAGTGAAGAACTACGCTTTTTTGGATTAGGAACTCAAAAGGTAGAGGAATATTTACAAAGTGAGTTTGAAGAAGCAAGAATTATGCGAATGGATGTTGATACAACCTCTAAAAAAGGATCGCATCAAGAATTAATTGCTGCCTTTGAACGAAAAGAGGCGGATATTTTAATTGGAACACAAATGGTTGGAAAAGGACTCGATTTTCCGGATGTTACATTAGTTGGAGTGTTAGCAGCAGACTTAATGCTTCATTTATCTGATTTTAAAGCGGCTGAACGCACTTTTCAGTTGTTAACACAAGTCGCCGGCCGTGCCGGTCGTCATGAACTAGAAGGTGAAGTGTTCATTCAAACCTATAGTCCTGACCATTATGTGATGCAATGCGTGGTGGAACAAAACTACTATAAGTTTTACGCAGAAGAAATGAAGATGCGCCGTCGATTTGGATACCCCCCATATTATTATTTAGCAAGTGTTAGACTCAGTAGTGAGGACTATAATGAGCTTATTTTAGCGTGTGATAAAGTGAATCAATATTTAAGAAATCAACTCGGACATAGTTGTTTGATTACGGGTCCAACAATGCCATATGTAGGTCGAATTAATCAGCGATTTAGAATGTATTTTATGATCAAATATAAGCAAGAACCAAGACTTCGAGCGATTTTAGGACAACTTTTAAGTTATTTTCAAGAGAGTGCTGTTAGTTTATCGTTAGATTATTATCCTAATCAATTCAATTAATTTAAAAAACTTATGAAAGATAGTAGTAAAATGTCGATAGATGTGGTAATAATAATTAGAGTCTAGATTTATCGTTTAAGCTCCTATGTTATTTTGCATATAATTTGAGCGACCAAAGAGGAGGGACAACATGACACGTGTTGTATTTATGGGAACTCCTGACTTTTCAGTTCCTGTTTTAGAAACAATTATTAAAGAAGGTTATGAAGTAGTAGGTGTGGTCACACAACCCGATCGTCCAGTCGGACGTAAACGAGTTTTAACACCAACACCAGTTAAACAAAAAGCGTTAGAATACAATATTTCGGTTTTTCAACCTGAGAAAATCAAAGAAGATTACCAAACTGTTTTAGATTGGAATCCAGATTTAATTATTACAGCTGCTTTTGGTCAAATTATCCCGAAAATTTTATTAGATGCACCAAAGTTTGGATGTATTAATGTTCATGCTTCATTATTACCAAAATATCGTGGTGGAGCACCGATTCATAAAGCCATTATTGATGGTGAAAAAGAAACAGGCGTAACCATCATGTATATGGACGTTAAAATGGATACAGGTGACATGATTAGTAAAGTAGTTGTCCCAATTGAAGAAACGGATCATACAGGAAGTATGTTTGAAAAGTTAAGTTTAGCAGGGGCAGAGCTTTTAGCTCAAACATTACCTAAATTATTAGCAGGTGAAATCGAAGCAACGCCACAAAATCATGAGGAAGCAACGTTTGCTTGGAACATTAAGCGTGAAGACGAACGTATCGACTGGTATAAACCAGCTAATGTTTTATATAATCAAGTACGTGGTCTTCATCCTTGGCCAGTTGCATTCACTCAACTCGATGATGTATCAGTAAAAATTTGGTGGGCTGAACCAAACAATCACTTATATGATGCTGAACCAGGAACGATTGTAAAAGTTGAGAAAGACGGAATCGTTGTTGCTTGTGGTGATCATGCAGGTCTTAAAATTACTGATATTCAAATTTCAGGTAAAAAACGTATGGATGTTGCAAGCCTTTTAAACGGTTCACATCCAATTGAAGTTGGAAAGAAATTCAACTAGTATGATATTATAGGAGGCATGAAAAGATGGCAAAACAATATGTTGGACAAACAGAATATTCAAAAGACACAAATCCAATTGCAACAATTGAAATGGAAAATGGCGGAGTAATGAAAATTGAATTATACCCAGAAGTTGCTCCACAATCAGTACGTAACTTTATTTCATTAGCAAACAAAGGATTTTATAACGGGGTTATTTTCCACCGTGTCATTCGTAGCTTTATGATTCAAGGTGGAGATCCACAAGGATTAGGAATCGGTGGACCAGGATACAGTATTTATGGAGAATTCAAATCAAATGGATTTGATAATCCAGTGAAACATGAACGTGGTGTCATTTCAATGGCCCGTACGAATGTTCCTAACTCAGCAGGATCACAATTCTTTATCATGCATAAAGACTCATCACATTTAGATGGAAGCTATGCTGCTTTTGGAAAAGTCATTGAAGGAATTGAAGTGGTAGATGAGATTGCAAGTGTTGAATGTAATCATTTAGATCAACCAGTGATTGGACAAGTGATGAAATCAGTGACAGTTGATACAAAAGGCATCGATTACGAAGAACCAAATAAATTATAAAAAAATATAAAAAGCTAGGTTACCTACCTAGCTTTTTTATATTTCAATAGTAAAGTATTGGATAAGAAGAGGGGACGTAATAGAGAGGATCTTGTTGAAAACAATTATGATTGATTTTTATGATCAACGTGAGAAGAAGATGATTTATTTTCCTTTATATAGAATGAATGAGTCGCTAGATGAATACATATAAAAAGTAGGTTTTTTGATTGGTTCAAAGAGTGATTTTAGTGTTTTATAAACGTTCAATTTTAAAACATACTGACGTTTAAAATGAAAAGCATATTAGTGGGAAACAAAAGGATAGTATGTTAAAATTTAATCGTAAAAATCTATATCAAGCACTTTACGTTTTATAAAGGAGAGGTCAGTTAATGGAGAGTTTAAAGCTAGCTGAAAATGTTTACTGGTTGGGGGTTCAAGATCATGATCTTGAAGTTTTTGACGTAGTGATGGAAACAAAATATGGAACATCATATAATTCATACTTTGTAAAAGGTGAAAATAAAGTTGCCTTATTTGATACAGTTAAAGCGCCTTATTTTGAGGATTACTTAAAGAAAATTGAAAATCATGTTTCTGTAAATGAAATTGATTACATTATTGTTCATCACACGGAACCTGATCATGCGGGATCAATTGAAAAATTAATTAAGTTAAATCCAAATATTACAGTCATTGCATCTGCTGTTGCGATTCGTTATTTACGTAACATTGTCAATATTGATTTTAAATCACAAGCTGTTAAAATGAATGATGAATTAGATTTAGGTGGACGTACCTTAAAATTTATTTCGGCACCAAATTTACATTGGCCAGATACGATTTATAGTTATTTAGTAGAAGATGAAATTTTATTTACTTGTGATTCATTTGGTAGTCATTATGCGTTTGATGACGTCTTAATGTCAAAATTACCACAGGAGAAAAATGAAGATTATATGGATGCTTTATTAAACTACTATAATCCAATTTTTTCACCTTTTAAAACATATGTCTTAAAAGCTATTTCAACGTTATCTGGATTAAATATTAAAATGATTTGTCCAGGACACGGACCGGTTCTTGATACACGTATTGAGGAAATTATAAATGTTTATAAACAGTGGTCAACAGAAGAATGTTCAACTGAAAAATTAGTCGTCATTCCTTTTACATCAGCTTATGGATACACTAAAATGATGGCTGAAACAGTTAAAGAAGGAATCTTAATGGTAAATCCTAATGTAACAGTTCGCTTATACGATCTTGATATTAAGAGTTTCCCAGAAGTTAAAGATCAATTATTTGCAGATTTATATCAAGCGGATGCGATTGCTATTGGGGCGACAACGATTAATAAAGATGCGGTTCCAATCATATGGGATGTATTAACTAATTTAAATCCAATTACTCACGGTGGAAAATTTGGTGCAGTCTTCGGATCATATGGATGGAGTGGAGAAGCAGTAGATAATGTACATGCTCGCTTAACTCAATTAAAATTAAAAATGTTTGAACCAGTGAAGTTATGCTTTAAACCAGATGAAGAAAAGTTAGCAGATGTTTTAAAACTTGGAAAAACAATTGGTCGTAGTCTAATTAAAGGATGTTTAGTTTGCGACTTAGACTAAGGGGGAGAAGACAGTCAAATTTTGACTGTCTTTTTTGAAAGAGTAGTTATTTCAAATGGGACATGTTATAATTTAAGAAAAATATGGAAGAGGGGTGCTTGAATGGAAGCTTTAAATGAGCTTAAAGTGAATCAAGACACAATAGTGGAAGAGAAGAGTGGAATAAATGCAACACAATTAAAACTGATTGCACTGCTCACCATGTTCATTGATCATATTGGGGCCATTATCATGCCCTGTTTAATTGATTCTGCTCAAGCTAATCAAAATTTATCTTTATTTATTTCGCTAGAAGGAATTCTGATTTTAATGCGCTTAATTGGGAGGGTGTCATTTCCTATCTTTGCTTTTTTAATCGTTAATGGATATTTTCATACGTCAAATAAGTCAAATTACTTATTGCGGTTGACGGTGTTTGCATTAATTTCAGAACCATTTTTTGATTTTGCAAATACAGGAATGTGGCTAGAGTTTACGCATCAAAATGTTTTCTTTACATTAGCATTAGGATTATTAACGATTTGGGGATACGATAATATCGCTAAAGCTAATAGTTTTAATTTTGTTGCGGGATTGTACGTTCTAACGATGAGTTTAATGGCTGTCAATTTAAGAACGGACTATGATTTTTATGGGGTTTTAATGATCTTTATTTTTTATCTTTTTTATCAAAATAAAATGCGTTTATGCGTGATGATGATTTTATTGAATCTTTTATTATATGGTCCATCTATTGCCATGTGGCCTTATGTTTCATCATTAATTCATGATTCTTATGGTTTTCAATTGACAGGAATTAAAAATCTTTTATTACAGATCTTTGTTTATTTAAAATGTATTTCGCAATTATTTTCAGTTATTGCTCTTTGGCCATTAGTTAAATACAATGGAGAAAAAGGAGATTCAACTTTAAATAAATATGCTTTTTATTTATTTTATCCGATTCATTTATGTTTGTTAGGTTTAATTGTCAGTGTCTTAAAATATATTTTATAGCTCGTGAGCGACAGCTCATGAGCTTTTTTAATGAAGATGTAAAATAGTGTATTTTTTACTAAAAATATGATATAATCCGAATGGATTTTAGTAAAAGGTGGTCATTGAAATGTCTAATATGAATATCAACAAATCGTATAAGAAACAACTTATTTTAGCAAAAGCTTTATATAAAGAAGGTTTTTTTGCTAGCTATCATGTTTCAAGACATTTGAAAAATTTATTACGTATCCGTTCGATCTTATTAGCTTTAGGTTCAGAGTGGGAACAAACACATTATTTAGAAGCTTCTTTAAGTAAAAAACTACAAACCTTACATGAAAATACACAAAAAAGTTTAAAACAATCAACGATGTCGGTTAAGGAGTGGGAAGCGAAAGTTTATGAACTAGAGGCACAAATAGAAGAACTCCCGCTTCAACGAGGGAATGAACAATTGTTTTTGTTAATCCAACAATTAAGAAGTCTAATGGTTGATTTAAATGATAAACTACTTACTTATCATCAACGTTTTAAACGAATGGAAGCAGATTTACTTTTTATTATGGAATACGTCGAATCAGAAGAAAAAGTAGCATAACGCATTAGTCATAAAGAAAAGTCTTAGGGGGAAATCTAAGACTTTTTTAATCGGATTTTATTCGTTTGACTTAATTTTGGATAGGTTACAATTAATTAGACAGTTTTTTTAAGGTCATGTAAAATGATAA